>ERZ1024347.6-NODE-6-length-33365-cov-43.352597_pt1 | contig 33365 bp, 48 predicted proteins | sample MGYA00520790_ERZ1024347 | MGnify/ENA primary metagenome ERZ1024347 (study PRJEB33242, sample SAMEA3444256) | Homo sapiens | biome: Host associated; feature: Gastrointestinal tract; material: Stool | place: Uganda | collected 2011-01-01 ...
TCTCCACTTGAACCTATCTTTGCGTAATCTCCACTTGAACCTATCTTTGCGTAATCTCCACTTGAACCTATCTGTGCGTAATCTCCACTTGAACCTATCTGTGCGGAATTTCCACTACTGTTATCAGCTCCATCATCTTTCATTGGTTCAACTCTTGTTTTTTCGATAGTAAAATCTACACAAGCCTTGATAAAGCCTTTAAGTCCAAGTTTTGCACCAATATGAAGCTTATTTGTTGCTGTTTTATCCTCTTTTCTATAAATATCTCCAACAGCTTCAACATCTGCAAAATCTGAAATATCACCATTCTCATCAACAAGTGAATAATAATTCAATACATCAAATGGTTCTTCACAAAAATGCATTACACCAGCTTCGCATATTTCATTTCCATTTTCTTCATAAGTTGTATTTTCTTCGTACTGCTTGTCTCTGCATTTCATGCCTTTATTAAACGCTTTAAATCCTTTTACACTCATCAGCTTTCCTCACTTTCATTTTCAATCACAAGCTCTTTGTCCTGTGTATGCTTCAACATAATCAATTGGTTATCAATCTGTGGTATTCTCCAATCGTCAACGCTCTCTGTATCATCAATGATAATTGGAAAATTAACGCTTGCCACTTTCTGAAAAGCTCGGCATATGTCAACTTCCGTTAACATTCTTGCGCCATGATTGAGGTTTCTTGCATATGCTTCGCCATTATAAACAAAGTCGCAGCACTCCTCGGTATCACCATTTAAGAGCGGTCTGAAAAGCTTTGCTGTGGCAAAATTCAAGTACTTATTAACATCAGCCTGTAAGAGTTCGTTCTTCTTTCGTGTGAACTCTTTCAGCAAATCAAGTTTTCTCTCCCAATCGGCTATCTCCTGATTGAGGTCTTTTCTCTTATCCTCAAGCTCCGCTATGCTATCGTCTATACGCTTGTTATTTGCCACACCAAGCTCAATCTTTGTATCAACCGATGAAACTTGCCTTAACAGCTCGTTTCGCTCGTTTTTGAGCTTTCTGATAAGCTCTGATGTATCGTTTTCATCGGCAAGGGCTTTCTCTTTTTCCTCAATTTTAACTTTAAGTGCCTGATACTCACTGTTTCCTGTCATGTCAACATCAGTAGGTACTTTTTCAAGCTCTTTAGTAACAGTATCACGCTTTTCCGTCAGCTCCTTAAGCTCTGTCCTCTTATCCTCGACAGCCTGTTTAAGTTCCTTTTCAAGGTCGGCTATCTCTTTGCTATCGTTTGACAGTGCATTGCCCCTATCTTCAAGTTCTTTAAGGTTCTTTGCTTTTCGCTCGTCAAATTCAGCTCTCATGCTCTCTATCTTATCTTCCGGCAACTTCTGACCGCACATCGGACAATTAACACTACTTTCATCAAAGACAAGCTCCTTTGCCTTTTTCCAATCGGCGCGCACCTTTTCTAAGTTTTCTGCGCAAAATCCGATTTTTCTTTCAGTACTTTCAATGCTAGCCTTTTCGGCTTTTATCATTGACTCTGTTTTTTGAATTGAAACATTGTAGCCGTCAATCTGTAACTGTAGCCCCATGCGTTTTTTCTGATTGTCAGCATTGGCTTTTCTCTCCATGTCTGAAAGCTCAAATTTAAGGTTCATAATGTCCTCTGTAGCTTTCTGCTTACATTCTAAAATCTTGTTATAGTCGGACAGCTTATCTTCAATTTCCTTAAGCTGTGGCTCATAGGTTTTCTTTTGCAGTTCAAGCTCTGCAAGGTCTGTATACTCATTGGTGGAATGGATTGTATCAATCCTTGTTGAGATTTCGTCTCTTTCCTTGACAAGTCCTTTTGAACCGTTTCTACCTCCTGTGCCGTTTAGCTTGCCACGGCATACTTTTTTGAGCTGGTCTACGTCCCCATCGTCAAACATCGACTTAAGTTCTGCAAACTGTGGAAACATATCGCAGATTTCTTCATCAGTATGTGTTCCAAAATAGCTTGCCAATGCTAATCTCTGCTCTGCCTGTGACTTGTTAAGCAATGTCATGGCATTTAAGCAAAATGGTAATACCCCAAGCTCTGCCATGTTGTCATTGATGTACTGATTGTAGTCAGCCATTTTATACGGCACATCATTGATTGAGTAATCAGTAACACTTCCTGTAATCTCACCCTTTTTGTTGCGTTTCTGCCTTGTAGCCTTTTTCAGAGTCTTTGCTTTTCCGTCAATCTCAAAGGTAACAGCCCTCACGATGTCAACATCGTCAATCTCAACTCCGTTTTCATCATGTGGTCTTATGCCCACAATTTCTCTGTCGTTCTCGTCATGGCAATTCAGCACATCAAGGATTATTCTCTTAACTGTTGATTTGCCGACTTCATTCTGACCGGACAACACAGTTTTCATTGAAAAATCTGTGTCTAATGTGTTTTTGCCGTAGAATTTACAAAAATTCTGCGCAAAAATGTGTGTAATCTTCATTGCATTTCCTCTCTTTCTATTTGTTTATGGTTTTTATAATCAAATTTCCATGTAGGCTTGATTTTTTAACTACTCTTAAGTATGAGTCTGTCTCTGATACAAAAAGCCACTCACTTGCCACGTAATGAGCCTTGTTGAGCAATAGCTTCTGCTCTCTCGTTAATGGCTTCAATCTATATCTCGTATCGCCTAGCTTAATTCGCCTTACATTGCTGCTCATTCAACTTCTCCATTTCTTTATCTAGTAACGCTTGAAAGTCAAATGATTTGTCCTCGTGCCTTTTGGCTCGATATAATTCTTGTAGGTAATCGTTAGCACTCTGACGCTTCAATTGGCTACCAATCGCAGTAGATGTCAAGATTTCCATTTCCGCTGCCCTCGTCATATACAATCCCTTGTATGCCTATCGGAGTATCAACTACAGTTCCGTGTGGTAAATCATCACTTGCAATTACCACGTATTCGTTTTCATCAACTACAAGTCCATGCTCATTTAGATGTCTGCCCGGAATATTAAGTCCACCTCCAGGTAACACTCTCTGCGAGTACCACGTATAAGTGTAATTGCCATATCGGACTCGCCCTAGCTTCTTAAATCGGCTACAACTGTATTTCTTACGGCAAGTTGGAATTGTTGGCTCTTCATATGTCTGCTCAACTACAACCGGCTCATTCTGAACTACTGTCGGCTCAACCTTTCCTAGCATTACGCTATTTAAATAGGAAGAAACACCGGCTGTCAGCTCAACTTTGTTATCTGCTTTCGTTGCTATTGGCTTTAAGGTCATAGTTCCAATTATTGAAATTGATAACATCAATATCAGGTTTCTTTTTCTCATGTGGTTCGCCCTCCTCTATGAGACATATTGCAATTAGTATCAGCCAAAAAACTGTTACGATTGCGCCAACGATGATACTTGCTGTCTTAATTCCGTATGCCACAGATAATCCAAGAAAAAATGCAAACGCTAATGCTCCAAAAATCGAGTAGCCGCAGCCTGTGTAGAATTTTTGCTTTAAAGTTCTTTTTTTCATGCAATCACCTCGCTATGCAAAACTCTGTTGAGCGTTTGCGTCCTGAATAAGCTCATCAAGATACTTAGGCACGACATAGCAATCAATGAACTCATGCACATCGTCTATATACTTCCTCTTGATACTCTTATAGGTAGAAACACAACCGTACTCACGCTTTAACTGTGTCCATATATCAGAGAATGTCTTATGTCTGATACTGTTGTCCCTGTATGCTTCGCTCTGCTTGCCACCAAGAATATTTACAACTCTGCGCTTAACATGCTGTTGTATCTCGTCAATATCGCAACTGTAAAGTGGTACGTTTTCCTTAAGCTCACTCACATCGTCTTTGATGTCGTTTACTTTCTGCTCTAATTCTGTATAGCCCTGTGCTAAAAGCTGTATCTGACCGCCTGTTGTCTTTGGCATACCATAACTGCCTGTTTTTCTGATTGAAGGAAGTACCTCTGCTGTTACCCACTTACGAAACTTCTTAGCGTTGGGTTTATCACTTCTTAAGATAACTGCATACAGACCGCTTTCTGTTATGAAGTTTGTTTCTCCGGCTCGACTGCCTAGATTTAATCTAGTCAGTTCATCTTCATCTAATCTTTTTGCTACATCTGTAGCGTTTTTGATTTCCAATGCCTTGCAAATATCAATTAAGCAAAACATGGGTTCGTTCTTTATTACTGCTGTTCGGACTTCTCCGAACTCTTCATTATTGAAAATTTGTAAATCGTTCATGTTTTCTCCCTTCTGTGTTATAATCTCCTCATTAGATAATAAGGAGGTGAGTTACCTGTGAAAGACTTTAATGATTTTATTGCAACATTAGACTCGAACTATTTTGATAAGTTGGAAAAGGTCTTAAACGAAAGACCTGAGATAATTAATGCACCAACTGAAAGTGCAAAAATTCGTGCCGAGTCATCTGTAATTGCAATGCTACTTATTGGGAAATATCATGAATGGCTCCAGCAATAGCTTTCCTCATGTATTCTCCATAGCCGTGTGATGTAGTCTCTGTTCTTCCATTTTGAGGCTTACTCACACCTAAATTCTGCTCAATACGTTTTAAAGTAATGTCAATGCTTTTTAATGTGTTGAGCGTTTCTTTTCTCACGAACAACCTCATTCCTACTCCTTTCTCTCTAAAGTCTTTGGCTCCAAAAACTTATCCGCGCCAACTGATAACGCCCCGCAGATTAACTCATACTCGTTGAAGTCTAATCTTCTGTTGCCATTGAGTGATAAATTCAACTTCTGAACGGGAATACCTGTCTTGCTGGCAACAAAAGTTTGTGTAATGCCGTTATCCTCTAAGTAAGTTTTAATTTTCTGTCCTACGCACATATTCTTTTCTCCTTTCTGTTTTGTTTCGGTTTTACCGAACAACTGTATTATAGTTTCGGTTTATCCGAATGTCAAGAACTTTTTTCGGTCTATCCGAAATTTTTTTCTTGACTATCCGAAATTTTTATATTATTATCAATATTAGAAAGGAGGCATTCATATATGACTTTTGGCGAGAAAATAAAAACTGCAAGGATTTCTAAGCACTACACTCAAAGGCAACTTGCAGAATTAATAAATGCAAAACATAATTCAATTAGTGATTGGGAAAAAGATAAGTCCAAACCCGACATGGACACAGTAGAATTGATATGTGGTGCGCTTGAATTAAGCCCTGGATATTTAATGGACAGTATAAAGACATCTGCCCCAAGCTCCGAGCTGTCAGACACGTACACCGAGCTTATAGAGTTATACTCAAAACTATCAGAAGATAGTCAAAAAGCGATAATGCAGATTTTGAGAAATTTAAAATAAGGGGGATTTATTATGTATGTAATACTTATGGTTATTATGGTTGTGGGATTGCTTATTCTACTTGAAAAATTAGGAGATAGTAATATTAATAGTAATGGGAATACCACATATAACGAACAAGGTCAGAAGTGTTGTCCTTATTGTGGCTCGACACATTTCCAATATGCCGGTCAACAAATTTATGGTGCTCGTCCTGAAAAGACGAAAACTAGGTACACGGCAAATCTAAATCCACTCCGACCTTTTACACTTGTTAATAAAAAAGAAAAGGTTGTGAAAAAGGCAAGAAGCGGATATGCCGTTGACGAGTTTATCTGTTTGAATTGTGGTAATCGTTTCAGATAAATCCTTTGTAGAGGTAGGTTTTTCCTACCTCTATTTTTTATCCCCACCGCTTGATTGCCGACTTTATGAAGCCTAGCAAAAAGTCGAGTAGTTTTTCATTTTCAATGCTATCAATTAATTCCTTTATTTCTTCCTTATATTCCATACAACACTACCTCCGATACATCAATTATAGAACATTTGTTCTTAAACGTCAATAAGGACGGCAGAAAAATCCACCGCCCTACCGAAACTTGAAGAGTTCTCTTGTTGAGAACATCATTACTGTAGCACTTTAAAGCGTTTTATTATGTCGAAACATGCCGACTATACAACTTTTTGTGAAGTAATGTACTCATATTCCTCTTGCGATATTTTACCGCTTGCCACTCTGTCGAGTAATTCTTCTTTGGTTGCTCTGCCACTCTCATATAGCCTTTTAAGGCTTTCAACTAATATTCTCATATTAAAGTACCCCCTCATCCATTAACTGCCTTGTATAGTTGTCTATTGCTTCCTCATCGGAGTGCTCATTAATCTCTTTTGCCTGTTCCATAGCAATAAGATACTGTGAGTATTCGTCCTGCGTCAGCTCACGTTCCTCGTACTCCCAATGCTTTGGCTTGTAAGTGAAATCATCCTCACTTCCTGTCGCTTCAACCGACTTAATATTTTTTCGCTGATAAACGATATTCGGAGAAGATGTTGTGTCAATGTCAAGCGGTTTGTCTGATTGCATACTTTCTACAAACTTGTATTCTGTCATATTTAATACACCTTGCCTTTCTGTCTGCTGTTGAAATTTTGTGCTTTAGTTTTCCAAAATCTGCAAATGGTTTGATATGCTCCTTGTAATAATTGTACATATCGCAATTTTTAATCCACGCAAGAGCGGAAACCATTTGTTTTGCGTCAAATATTGTAACCTTTGCTTTTCGCCATATTCTGACAGCTTTTGTTCTTATTTTCTTAAGGATTGTTTTTCTTAAGGTAGTTCTGTTCCTGTAAAATTTATACCCCATAAAATCAAGTGGTCTGCCATATGTTGTGGGCTTTCCACTCTTGCCGACATATGGATTTCGGGGCAGATAGTGAAAACGAAATATCTGCCAGTTTGCTTTGACTGTCAAGCCTAATTCCGCAAGGCTATTATCAATCACGGCTTTTACTTTGTGCAATTTCTTTTTGCTCGCGCAAAATATAGCCATATCGTCAACATAGCGTGCATATTTCAACTTAATGCCGAGCGATTTAATCTCGTGGTCAAGCCCACTCAAATACCAATTAGCAAACCATACAGAGGTATAAAAGCCAAGCGGTAAGCCATTCGGCACGCAATGTATAACATTTTCAACAATCCGCATGAATTTAAAATCTTTAATTTTAGATTTAAGCTTTTCAATCAGTTTGCCCTGTGGAATACTAGCGTAAAACTGCTTCACATCAAGCTTGTAGCAATATTTAATATTTTTACCGCCTTGCCTTATCCATTTACATATACATTTCTTGCCATACGTACCGCCGCGCTTAGGAACCGAGCCGTAACTATGCTCATACATTCCCTTGTTAAACATGGGTTTAAGCACGTTCACTATCATGTGATGTACTATTGATTCCATAACTGTTGGTATTACTATCTTACGTTTCTTTCGTGATATTCCGTCATATATTTCTTTGGGTTTATGTTCAAAAGGTGTGAAGTTAATCGCATATTCTCTAATTTTGGGTATATATGTATCAAGGTCTGCTAAAATTTTCCTAACCTTGTTTCTTCTCTTTTTACCCTTAGAGAAGTTTTGAATTGCAAGTTTTATATTTTCGTCTGAAATAAATTCAGCATATAGATTTCTGTATGTTCCCATACGTATTCTCTTCCTATCCTCTCTACCACGTTCGACTATTTCCTACTACTAGCAGTAGCTTGCATCGAGTTAATTTTTACCAAGGGGTACGGAATTTAGCCTGCATTCATTTTATCCCATGAATGATAGGTACAGAAGCCCCGATGTTCCACCTCGCGTTACCAGCCACGTTGTTCAAGTTCACATAGAACGCGCCACAATGACGGCCGTTGTTCAGGTTGCCACCGAAAAGAGCAAAGGCGCAAGCTAAATCCCTTATATAAATTAACTACACACGTTTATAGTTACAAATTTTCTTAGGAGAAACGCGGTTTCTCCCTTTCTGCTTAGGCAGAAATTCCCTCTTCCCTGTTGCAAGTTATTTGTAGGAAAGAGAAGCCCCGAGGGACCACCACGCGGCACCAGCCACGTCGGCCAAGTGCACAGAGAACGCGCCACAACGCCGGCCGTTGGCCAGGTCGCCACCGAAAAGAGCAAAGGCTATAATTGCAATGTTAAACCAACAGCCATCGGGATAATATGTCGATGATGAGCCTGTGATTGATGTTGGGAACATGCCTAATGCCGTATATAACATATCCTTGATATATCCGCCACTTGTACCGCTAGGAGTTGAATTAGGTATCTCGATATATCCTGTTCCGTCAGTGTTGTAGTTGGTTGCCTTGCTTCCGTCCCTTGTTGACGGAGATAGCTTAACTTTTGCTATACCATTAGCAAGGATAAGTCCGGCTGTTCTTCGCCACTGATTACCATAATAGTTCTCCATACCGAATACTTTAACTCCGGCTTTTCCGGCATTTTCACCCCAAAATAAGCCTTTGCTATTCATTGTACCGGTCTTAAGCAACAAGTTTTCATCACTGGTATTTTCACTCATGCCTCGTCCGAATACATCTTGCGCCTCGGTAGATTTTCCCATAATGATAAGCAAAATATTAATCAAGAGTCTGTCAACACACTGCTCGATTTCATAGCCTGTGCCATTGGCTCTTGCATATGTCATTTCTTGGCTGGCTGATTTTGATTTAATAACTGTTTGACCGCTTATTGAGCGTAACTTATTATTACTGTCGAGCGAGCCATTATAAATCGGTGTATAAAAATGAGATTTTTCATTGCCGTTAATGTCAATGAAATTCAGATTTTTAAAATCTTTATCAGCTTGGTAGTTAGCAACATAAAGGCTTGCATTGTTTGGACTGCCTTTGTCGGGTGTAATTTTCCACCATATAATGTCTGTGCCATTGCCCCATTCCATCATAGCATTTCCATCGTAATCAATGTTTGCTATATCTGACGCACCACCATCTGCTTTTTTAGTCAGGTCGTTTTCGTTGAGGTAATAGTCAACTTGACCACTTGTTTTAAGCATACATGGCTTTGGCATAAAAAAAGCATTTGCCCATGAGCCATAATCAAAAGTTCCACTCGTAAAATTCATGCTTGCCGGAGTCATGCCTACTGCGTCTGCTAAATATCTGACTCTCGTTTTTGGGTTGCTATCCGCACCGTTAATGTGAACACCATAAATAACTCTTCCCTCACTTAATTTCGTGCCAAGGGCTTTAATACTCTCAACAATCGCTTGCCCTGTTGTGTCTGATATAATGTCTATTCCGCTCATATTAGTCCTCCTTACTTACGTTAAGCAATCCGGCACTTGTCACAGAAAAAGTAATGCCTCTTCCGTTTGCTTTCTGCTCGACAAGTCCAGCTTGTTGCTCTGCTTTTTTCGCGGCTTCATTTGCAGCCTTTGTAGCTGCGTTTGCTTGGCTCACTGCCGTGTCAATCTTTCCCGAAACTTGTGCAACCTCGTTAGCTTTTTGTGAAGCAGTTTGTGCCGATTTTTGAGCCTGTGAAGCAGAATTGCTTGCCGAAGTAGCTTTTTCTGTCGCAGTTTGTGCTGATTTTTGAGCCTTTGATACGGATTGCTCTATGTTTTCAAGATAACTCCGAAAAAGTCTTTGAACTTCAATGTCAAAGTCCTCAACAGTTCCCATCCGCTTAACTATTCCGGGCGCGAAACACATCCATATCTGCTGTTTTTTCGTGTCAGAGTCGGTCGATACCGCCCATTCTCCGGCTTTCATTTTTGAGGGGTCAAACTGTGCGTATGCCCCTCGTCTCATTTGAATTGCCATAAGCTATACCTCGCTTTTATTTCCATTTACCAAGCACGTAAAATTGAAGCCAAACAGTCTTGTTGGTTTCAATTTTTGCAGAACATATGTAGAAATCTAATTTTGTAGAACTCCAATTTGTAAAATTAACAAAAAATAATCCGCCTTGTGAGTACACGCTTGCCGTTGTATCAACTATTGCCGTCACACCGCTTGGCAAATAAACATATCCCGATGTGAAAAACAAATTGCCGTACTTATCTGCTGTAGATATTGTTACCTTTGCGTTTCCCCATAATTCAAGAAAGCCGTCTGTCCACTGTCGCCAATGCCATGTGCTATTATCCCAATATGTTTTTGAGCCAAAAACCGTTTCAACACCATTAAGCGTCAAGTTGTTTGCAGTAATATCAACGTTTGTTCCACTTATATCAACTATTTCACCATTCATGCTTGCATAACCGCCACCACAGCCCACTCCGCTTGAATGTCCACCAACGTTCGAGAAGAGATTTGCCCCTTCCGGATTTACTGTAAGGTTATTATCAATGGCATTCCCCCTGTAATTTCCGCTTATCTTTGTTCCGGTTTCCGCGTCTTGCGCCCAAAAACTTTGATTGAGCCCAGTGGATGAATTGACAACATCAACATTAAAAGCCTTTGTAAACTCGCCATACGCGCCAACTATCTTAGGTGATACGACATAATCGCTTCCTATTTGCGTATAGCCGATATTCTTTTTAAGAGCGTCAAGCTCATCTTTTGTGCTTTTTACTGCATTATTTGCCATTTCTCCAACTTGGTCAGCATTCTGATAACCTTTATCCTCCACATCACTCATGGTAGTATAGTTGCTGTCGTTTGTTAAATCGCTTGTTTTGCTTGGTATGCTTGGGCGATTGGAGATATTATTCCATGATATATTAACTCCGTCAGCAAGCGTAATGCCCTTATTGTCAAGCGTAATCAGAATTTTTCCGTTTGCGTCTTTGACATACTGCTTGCCGTTTACGTTATTCTCACCGCCTAAAGTAAGTGTTCCACCATGCGCCCAATCAAAATTAATGCCAATAGCCGACATAATATTGAAAATAGCGTTTCCGTCTTTATCAACTCCAGCATTCCATGTCTTGCCATAATCGCTTGATACCGCCATTCCATTGGCTGTCATTTTCCATTGTATTTGGCTTGAATTAAGGTCTGCCTTATTGTGCATTATATAGATAACCGACCCATCATCCTGTACTTGTTCCGTCTTGAAAAGACCTAAGGATTGAGCCATTAAGCGCGTCAATAATTGCATTTGAATGTCATATGCGCTTAGCTGTGTCTGCGCAACTTTTCTTGCCCGTACGATAGCTTTTGTTTCATTACTGAATTTATCAGCACTATTTCTTGAAGCATTTTCAGCGTCACACGAAATTGTTGTGCCATTTCCAACTGTAAACGTTCGGTTGGAAATAAAACAGCTATAGGTATTCTGCTTGCGGTCTGTCACGAGTGCTACATCTCCACTCTCAATCAGTGGGTTTGACAAAAGCGTAGCGTCAAGAGGCCTGAACCTCATGCCACCGATTTTTTTGAAGATATAGCTTGCAACTGTCTGCGCCTTGTCTGCCGGAATAAACGGATTATCAGTGATTGAGATTACATATCCCTCTTTTCCGGCAAGCGTATTAACATCTTTTGCCTTATCCTCTTTTGATGTCACAATAACTTTAACGCCTGTAATCACAACATCATCAGTTGCAACATTCAAATCTTTTTGCGTGTAAATGTTGTGGTAATTTCTCGCTTCTGTAAATGTTCCACCATCGGCACTATCTCCATCAGAATACTTAAACGTTCCACCATCAACGCTATCTCCGTCAGAGTATGGTATAGTTTTCGTGCTAAAAGTTCCACCATCGTAACTTCGGTTGTCAAACTGACTCATATCATACCATCCGATAAGCAATTCGCCATCGTGACCGCACTTGCCCCACAATCCGCTCAACTGTAAGATATAAGCTATTACCTGTCCATATGTGAGTTTTTGATTATCACTTGGTATCTCGTTAATCACGTAATCAGAGTTATCAAATCTCGCCATAGTAAAAGGTACATCGCACTTAATACAAGCGTCTCTGACTACCTCATATGCTGTCGTAGGGTAGCTTAAATTACTGTCATACTCACGATTGAAATTATTAATATTGTCAAGGCAAGTAAGCGTTATGAGTGAGCCATCATAGCTTGTCTCGCTGACTCTATACTCACCGATTTTTAATTTCTCGGCTGTGCCGTCAGAAAAGCTTTTTGAAACATATGCTGTTACGCTTGCCTTATCAAAATCATATTTACTGTAATCTTCATAAATGTTATTCAGCTTAATTTTCAGTTTTCCGGCAACCAAAGCCCCGATTGTGAAAGTGCCATTGCTCGATGTTGAGTCATTGACTTCGAAGCCGTTCGCCCACAGTTCACTGTCGCTAATAGGGATTTTTTCGCCACTTGCCGTAACTATGTCAGCAAAACAATTTACATTTATATTATTGTCGAGCATTACTGCCCTTTGCCATTTGGCCGATACGTTAAGCATTAAATCACCGCCTTATACTTCTATGAGGTCAAAGCTCAATGTCTCATACCTCTTATTGTTAATAGTCCATATCTTGATAGGTGCGCTTCTGTCACCTACATAGAATGTGCGTGTTTCATCAGTGCCACTCATAGCGTCAGGATATGTCACTCTGATATATTCGGGGTTTACCATTTGAAGTATCTTTGCTGTCCTAGCCTTGTCTGTACCACTCCATGACAATTTAAGCTGTCGTTTCTGTGCTATTCTGTTTTTATGCATTTGAGCGTCCTGTGTACGTCCACTGTCGCTTGCAGACACATCAATCATGCCCCATACAAAAGTTGACGGAGTAGGTAATTCTACTCCGTCTACTAACATCATTGCCATATTGTTACCTCGTAAAAAGACACCCACGCAAGGGTGAGTGTCTTAGCCAAATTCATTTGCTACAATATATCGTTGTCCGTGCTTTGCTTTACCTACCTGCGTCATGCGATAGAGGGTTTCGCTGTCGCACTTAAACACGTTTTCAATGATAGGTGCAGAGTTTCCACCAGTATTACAGTTCATCATTACTTGTGCCATGCCCTCCATGACAGCTTGTTTAATTCCCTCTGTGATTTGTTGGTTGTTTGCAACTACGTTTTTGCCGTTCGAGAATTTACCTATCATCTCATTATGGTTTGCTAAAAACATTCCGTCTTCGCCCTTTGGGAAACCACCTTGGCGATAATACTTGATAGAAATTTTCGGCAAACTGAATTTTCCAAAATCTTCCCAACTTACTGACAGATGAGGAATTTTAATTTTTGCCGTTATGCTCGGTAAACTAATTCCTCGCCAAACGTTAGGCAGGTTATTCATCTTTCTTTCTGTTCCACTCATGGAATTGTTTGTGTTTGCGAGTGACCTACTGACTTTGGCTGCAAAATCTGAAAATGAGCTTTTTGCGCCATTTGTACTTGAGTTTGCCTTGTCTTGTAGCTCCCCCATTTTTGCCTTATTGCCATTAATAGAGTTATTTATTGAGCCAAGGAATCCCAAAAGTCCGTTTTTAAGGCTTGAGAAAGCACTTTGAGAATTTGTCGAGCTTGTACTTGACTTGTTCTCCATCTCTCCCATTTTGCCTTTAGTTCCGTCTATGCCGGAGTTTATATTACTAAATGCTTGTCCTAGTGCATTTGCAAGCCCATTAAACACACCTTTTGAATTGGTTGTGCTTGTACTTGACTTGCTTTCAAGCTCTCCCATTTTATTCTTGGTGCCATCTATAGCCGAATTTGTACCGCTTAGAGAGTTTTTAACACTATCGCTTGCGGTTTTGTGAGACGAACTAATGTCGCTTGTATCATCTTTCGTCTTTTTCCTGTATTCATCAAGTTTGCGTCCGGCTCCGGAAATATGCTCGCTTGTCTTTCCTACGCTTTTTCCAACACCATTCTGCATATCCTGTACGGCTTGGTCTACTTCTTCCCCATACTTTTTAACATCATCCTTTGTTACCTTTGCACTGTTGCTTATAAGTGGCAATTCTACAAAAGGCAATTTGTTTAGCTTTGTGATGATTCCATTAATGAAGTCCACTAGCCAGTTATTTACATCTGCCACAAGGTCTCCACCAAATTTTGCCAAGTCTCCCGAAATATATGTTAATAAATCAGTCCACCAACTTGTGTCACTTAAATTTTTGAAAATGTCACCCCATGTAACATCTGCTCCGGCTATCCAGTTTCCCACTGCTAAACCTATGTTTGCGGCGGCAAGCACTACGGCTACGGAAATGGATATTTGCCATGAAGCACCAAGTAGCTTAGCTCCAAGTCCTGTCATTAAAGGTGAGACAATGGAATTAACATCAGTTCCTTTTGAGTCAAAAAACAGTGAAACGCCATCTGCCGCAAGTACTAATCCGACTTTTGCAGAAACGCTTGATAATTTTGACGATAATAATTCGCCAACTTTTCCGTCTATTCCTGTTAATTTTGCAAGAGCAAAACCGGCTACAATCGTTGCGCTCAAAGGGTCTTCTTGGAACCAGTTCCAAAGCCCTGTTATAATGCCCTCTGCAAGTCCATCGACAAGCTCGTGAACATCTTGAAAAACTCCCACCCAATCAATATTTGCAAAAAACGTACCTATTTGAGTACCAATTTCAGCCCAATTTGTACGCTCTACTGCTGTTGTTAAGGTTGTAAGTATTCCTTTCGCCCATGCTGATACAGTCTGTCCTAATAAAGCAAAATCAAAATTCTCAAAAAATCCATTAATGCCATTCGCAATCGACAAGCCAAAATTAGTCCAGTCGAATGTTGTGCCGAATGAATTAAGGAAATGCAAAGCTGTGTTCAGTGAACCGGCTATTGTTGCGCCTAGGGCATAAAAGAGTCTTGGGCTGATTAAGCCATTGAGGAAGTCTGCAAGCCCTTTTCCGAAATTGTCGGCTTTCCGATAAATCTTTTGCCAATCAATGCTCTCCATAGCACTTGCAAGTGCGTCACCGATATACTTTCCGAGTGAGTATAAATCCTTGATTGAAGATTTATATTTTTCAAGCAATCCATCGGTCTTTTTCAGCGAGCTATCAGCACCACCGCCAGCTCCACCACCACCGGAACCGCCACTGCCCGAGCCTCCACCGCTGCCACTATCGCTGTTATCGTCAAGTGCGTGTATCTCATCTATGCTAAGCAGTGTCTTTTTCAGTTTTTGTGCTTTCTTATTAGAACTATCAGCACTATCGCCAATATCGCCTACTCCGTCAGCTATGTCCTCCATGCCGTCAGCCGTGGCACCGCGACCGCTTATCTCGATAGTCCATCCGAAGATTGCTCCGAGTGCGTCAGCTACAGTTCTTGTGAAGCTGATAACTTTGAGCATTACTTTACTTAAGGCTTGAACAAACGGCTTTAGAGCATTGATTACTACGCTACCTATGATACTGCCCCATGCTTGGAACTCTTGCTTAAGGACTCTTACACTGTTAGCCCAGGTGTTCGCGGTCTTAGCGAAATCACCTTGTGCAGCTTGCGTATTTGCCATGACATAATTGTACCTTAAGAGTACCTTTTCAGCTTGTGTCATGGATTTAATATTTGCGTCAAGTCCGTTTTTCATAGCCCACTCTGAAAGTGTGGCTTGTGTTAAATCAAGTCCGTATCTCCTTAATGGCGCGATTGTTCCCGAAAAAATGGATTGTAAGCTCTTTGCAACATCAGCTTGGTCTACATCATAGAATGAAGCCATGTCACCAGCTAATCTTGTAAGATTAAGCGACATATCAGCCATACTGTCTGTAGTCTTGTATAGCGTGTTATTTTGGCTCATAAGGGCTTTATTTGCCACGGCTGTACCATTCGCCACTTGCTCTGACGAAATGCCTACAGAAGTACCTAACGCTTGGAAACGGCTTGATATTTGCTTAACTGTCAGCTCCGACATTCCAAAGTCTTGAATTGATGTTTTTGTAAAATCATCAACCTTGCTTGCCATGTCACCAAACGTGGTATCTACTACGTTTTGAACCTCTGTTAATTGGCTCGCTAAATCAACTGCACTGCCTAGCTTTCCGACAGCTCGCATAACTAACCAATAAGTTGCGTAAAACTTACCGATAGTTGAAGCCAAGCCACTAAATCCGCTCCTTGTACGCTTAATTGACTTAGTTGTGTTTGAAAAGCCTGTTACAAGTGACCTACTAGCCGAGCCGACTTTCGAGCCTTGCTGTGACAGATTAGCAAGTGCATTAGTCATTTGAATAATGTTGTTGCTGACTCTCGGTGCGCTAGATAATGTTGTCATTACCTCTTTCAAGGCACTGCCGAGGTTTCTGATGTTATCCGCAGCATAACCGGCTGATTTTGAACCAAGCTTTGAGATTGAAGCTGTTAGCTGTGTAATCTCTGCTGATTGCTTTGAGATGCTCGCAAAACCCGACAATTCTGTTGCCATGCTCTTTAAGGCACTTGCCGAGCTGACAAGTCTTGCAGTATCAAGGTTGCCGAGCTTTTCCATGTTGGTTGCAATCTTGCTAAAGGTACGTGTGTCAATACTGCTCACGCTTCTAAGTGATGTTGCAAGTTGTGACATTCCGCTCGCAAAATTGCTTATGCTTGCACCATTGAGGGAATTGAGAGTGTCTCCAAGGCCTCGCAACTTATCTTGTAAATTGCCTATGGCTCTAGTCGCTTGTTGTGCGTCTGACTTGATTTGAAGTTCAATGCTCTCTGCCATTTTCTCACCTCCCTGTAATAAAAAAGAGCTACCCTAAAGTAGCTCTCATGTATTTAGTCTTTGAGCAGATAGTATGTTGTAATCAGTCCAACATATCCATCTTGCTTAAGACCTCTATTCTTTTGAAATACCATGACACATTTAGTGAGATAATCGCTCCATTCTTTGTAATCAGTATCAAGTTTGTAAAAATGGTACTTATCGTGCAGAGTTTTTCTCAACCACTTAATAGCTGTCGGGCAGTTATGCTTCTGACCGCTCCACAGATTGTGATTTTTAGCAAATCTCTGTGAATTAGCTCCAAACTTGCCATCTTCCTTAAGCTCGTCTGTGTCAAATCCGATGTTCATAGCATGTTGCCATTTTCTTACATCGTCATTATCGAGGTAATATTCCTCATTTCCTTTCCAAGCGTTATTCTTTGCCGGAGTTGCCGTTGGTGTCGAACTATTTTCTATTCCGTCACCCTTGTCGAGTTCAACATAGAGTAAGTTAGCGTCAGTGCTGTTATTCAGACCGCTACAAGTAAATGCGCTCGAATACTGCCAGCCGTACAGAGAATGTTGAATAACAGGCTTTTTTGCACTATTAGGCTTATCACCAATAGACATTCCCTTAGTTGACGGATAACGTGCAATCCAAAACGGACAATTAATCTGATTTGCGTATGGTGCAATATACTGATTGTAAAAGCTAAGTCCTGTGTATACACCAAAGTTAAGACCGGCACTCTTGATAACACTTTGATATGTGTTGATAATGTCAATAAGTGTCTGTCCGAGTCCTTGTTGGCATTTATCCTCAACATCTAACCAAACAAAGGTTTTCCGTCCGTTAAGTACCTCAATCACTCTATGCGCATCCGTCTTTGCCTTATCTACTGTTGTAGCGTATGAGTAGTTATAAACACCTTGTATCGGCATTCCTACATCAGTACAGCCTTTCCAATTTTGCTCAAAGGTTTTATCTGGATTAAGGTCTCTGCGGACTATTTTAAGGATTGCAAATTGCACTCCAGCCCACTTAACCTTACTCCAGTCAATATTCCCTTGATATGACGATACGTCAATTCCTTTATATGCCATATTCTCACCTCATTAATCAGGACTTTCAGGCAGTCCCGACTGTCTTAATACGTTGATTCGTTGCTTCATTTCATAAACGGCTATTTCCTCATTAGACTCCTTGTATTTAGGCTCGTTGTCTTTTGAGTACTGCTCATTTAACGATTTCTCAATGTATTTTGCTCTCGCTTTATTGCCATTTAAGGCTCTGTCAATAGCTGTAAGAGTTGCGCTCAATCCGTATGTGCCCCACCAAGCCCACATGTTAGAGTCGGCTTCTTTCTGTTCAAGCATATAAGCCTTTGAATAAGGCTCTAAATCAGCCGGACAAGACATGTCTATGTCCTCAACACTAAATCCATAGCCTTTAGTTGCTAAAAGCCAATATGGGCGGATTTCGTCACAATACACATCCCATGTAAGCTCTTTTACTTCTTGATTGGTTTCCTCTTGGCTGTCTGTACTTCTTTCGCCAACATCTTCGATAAAAAACTGTTTTTCTCCATCTCCACCGACAAATCATTGTAGAGTGATTGTAAATCTCCACCCTCTTCATTCTCCGGGTCAAGGTAATCGTCAAGTAAGTCGTATACCTTTACGAGCTGTTTCTCTTTTGCTTCTTTATTGTCAAAATCAAAGCCAAATTCGTCAGCATGGAATTTCTGCAAACCTACAAGTAAAAACTCCGGCAAAAATTCAAGCATGTTGTCAATGACTTCAAGCCCCTCGCCCTGTTGCTCCATTCCTACAAGTCTTGGGATAATTTTATTCTTAACTACCGGTGCATATCCGAATTTAACTGTGTATTCTTTTCCGTTTAATTTAATTTTCATTTTATCTTTCCCTTTCTCCCTAATTTATATAGGGAAAGAGGCAGTATTAAAACTGCCTCAATTACCTTACTATATTGTTTCTTCAAGTTCGCTGTCAGCCGTGCTATCATCATAGCCAACCGCTACGGCTTTTTCCGATTGGCTCACCCTTTTTTTGTGAGTGTGATTGCTGTTGGATAGCCTTGGTCATCCTCGGTTACCGCAACATCGTAGTTATCCTCAATCCACTTAGGTACTGTCTGAACTGATACAGTCGCAGTTCCTGTTAAGTGGTCATCGGAAGCCTCACCTGGGGCGAATGACTCCTGACCGATAAAAGCGCAGATACCCTCTGAACCTTTTCCGTCCGTACCATAGAGGATGATAAAGTCGAGCTTCTTACCCTCATTAGTTACCATCTCGTCTTTGTACTTTTTCTCAAAAGCTCCCTCAACTTCCATAGAACCGGCTGAGCGTCTACCCATTTCCTGTGTCTCCACTAAATCCTCAAGTGTTGAAGTATCTACCATGTTCTGTGAGCCGAATGGTGAGGGAATTGATTTTGCTCTGATTAAGAGCTTGTAAGTTCCAGCCCAGTAATCGCCGCTTGTGACAGATGAGCTTGGTGTCTTGTAAGCAATTCTACTTTTTAAACCTGTTGCCATTTGTATTACCTCCTAATTTTTCATAAAAAAATAAGAGCCTTTTGGCTCTTATAACTTATCATTCCAATCGAATGACCGCCTAGCGCGTAATGTTGCTGTCCATATTTTGCCGTTTTTTCTAGCGAATGGGGCTGTTGTCAGCTTGAATGACATACCTTTGTATTCATTAGCCACTGTCTGCGCCACATTTAAGGCTTCTGAACGGCTTTTATTTGTTGTAACAGTTACCTGTGCTGTAAATAGCACTGTATTTATTCTTTCACACTCTAAATCCTCATTCTGCTCAATAGGTTCGAGTGCTTGAACTAGCACTGTCGGGAAACTAGCCGTTGAACTATCCGACTGCTCCTCTTGTGTGAATTTTAGCTTGGGGTATTTAGTTTTCAATTTATTCTCACATCGGGTTTTTACAATCGCATATGTGAGGTTTTCAAGGTCATAAACCCATTGATTTTGATTTGCCACTTTATCACCTCAACTAAAAGTTTTTCCGTGCTGTTCTCATAATGTCATTTTCCATTTTTAAAAATGCGTGATACATCGGCATTGTAGGTGTAATGCCGTATGAATGGTGTAATTCTCCACTTTCGTCTCTCCAATACCAACCCTCACTGTCAAATGCGTGTGTCTGTCCCGGAAAAGTCCCTTGACCGCCCCTTGCGTCATTAAAGTGTGGCTTAGCTTTCCAGCCCGAGCCATATTCAGCCATGAGCAAAGGCGATACATCAACTGTCTTAAGTCCGTCTGCCGTCTGCCATGTGCTTTGTATCTGCCCTGTTTCAGTGGCAAGCACGATAGCTGTACAACCATCTGTTGTATCTTTAATTTCGTAGCTAAATGTGATGTAGTGTCCGAAATTGCCTGTGTTTGCTTGTGCTACGGCAATGCCGTTACTAGCAAGCTCTTCGACAAACGCTATGCACTTATCCTGTAGGCGGTCTTTGTATCTTTCGAGCTCGTCTATCGCATCTTGTATGGATTTTTCTGTCAGAGAAATGTCAATCTTCACAATTACACCTCTTTTACAACTGCTTTGAGCATATATTTAACTGAATAGAGAGAGGGCTTTACTCCAACTATTGTAAAGTCTGCGGAAGTTGAGTCAACTAATCCGTTATCGTCCTCTGTGGGCTCGCTATCAAGCCAAATAAGGTCTCCTTTTTTAAAAGGGTATTCTCCTCTATCTGTCAGCAAAACTGCGTCAAAATCAGCCGTATCAAAGCCATACTCCTTGTTCTGCGCTTCTCCTCCGTCAAACGATATATTAGCTCGAAAATCAACCGGCTCTGAAAAACCTATTTCTTCATGTGTGTAATATATCTTCTCTCCGTCCTCTGTCTCGTAAAACTTTGGATTTCCGTCCTCGTCTTTTTCGTAAACCGTGACTGTTTGACCTTGAAGTGCATATTTCATGGCTTGCTTATTAATGTCAAGCATTTTTCTTTATTTGCTTGTAAATCTGATTAACACCGGTGCTTGCCATGCCCGACACAATACCAACTGCTATTGCGTCAAGAATGTTGTCTGCCGGATAGCCCGGAATTACAAACATTCCAACAATACCGAGTACTCCACCGGCTACACCTACGATAATAGGAATAATATTATCCTTAACCTGTGGTATCTGCTTTGAAGCATATCCGATTAAATAAGTAATCACTATGATAGCAACTACTGTAGGTACTTGTGTAAAGTCCATGTCTTAATCCTCCTTATCACTGTTAATTCTTGTTTCAAGCCCATCTATTCTGTGATGAGCCGACTTGACACTTTCCTCAACCTTGACAATCCGGTTATCGTGAGAGTTGATTTCTTTTCTCATTTCCAATACCTCGTTTTTTATCTCGGTTGTGTTGCTTGATATAGTGTCAAGTTTTATGTTTATCTTTGTGTTCTCTCGAACACGTTCCGTAAGCTCTGAATTATCGGACTTTTTGTTATTCTTTAGGTTAAAAGCTAAAGTAAACAGCCCGAAAAAGACGGAAAAAGCAACTGAAATAATGCTTATAATTACTGCTATTGGCATTGATATACCGCCTTTCATAATTAATAATGGCACACCGCCCACCACCACTTAATGTGTACCGCCTGCTACCATATTGGTAACGCACAATCTTCTTTTGCTTATAGCACTTTGACAAAAGGAAAAACTCCGACAAACAGCTTATCTCTGTCTTTCCATGTACGGCTCACTCCACCCTCACTCAATGCGCTCATGTAGTTCTCACCGGCTTGTGAATGGTCGTAGACAGCAAGATTGATAACGACATTCTCAAACTGCTTTAAATCAGCAGTTATATCATCATCAGTGAAAGTGTCCGGATAACACCTTTTCGCTTTTACATCTTCCGTAGCTTGCTTAATAAGCTGTTCAATTACCGGATTATCCTCCTTGTTATCGAACACTACCACATCAGATGTTGTTTCATCATCATTTGTGACTGTATCAATATGAAATTGTTTAAGTCTGATTTTGACCTGTTCTAATGTGGTGTATTCCATGCCAAGCTCCTTATAATCCAAACTTTTCAATTAACATTTTTTTCAAGTCGCTACCATTTATTTCTGTGGCATTTTCAATACCATTTTCGCTTGCAAGCTTCTTTAGGTCGGCTGTAGACATTCTGTTAATTTCCGTCTTTGTGTATGGTGTTTCAGGTGGGTTCATAAAATCAGAAGGTACCGAATTGCTATTGCTTTCCGGCACCTCTTCTCCGACTTTATACCACACTCCATCATGCTTTATAGAGTGCGTTGCTATCATAAGCCTTAATCCTCCTTAACTTTGAGAACCATAACGCTATCCATGCCCTCGAATGTAGGTAATCCAATCATAGATACGATACAGTGAGTGTTGATAGGATGATTTGTAGCGTATGTGTACACAGATACACCAGTCTCAACAAGTGAGAGGTTTCCGTCTGTGATACTTCCGCTTCTTTCCTCTGGAGTCTTACCGAATGTGTAATCGCCAAGGAATACTCCGGCAGACTGCGCAGATACAATGCCTGTTGGTACGAAGTACTGTGTCTGTCCTGACTCATCAACATAGAGCTTGTCGTATACCTCAATCTCGATACCATATCCTCTAAGGTATTCAGTAACCTGTCCTTGCTGTAATCTGATACCGCCATTGTAAGCTGTGATACCAAGCACCTGTTTCTTTGTATCCTCTGCCTTAAGCACCATTTCCCATGTCTCTGTGTTCATGGTGAAACGTGTAAGTGAGTAGCCAGTAGCCTTTGCAAAGTCTCTACGAGCTGTGATAAGGTCATCGAGTGGGGTAGCTGTAGCTGATTTATCCCATGCACTTGTGCCTGTAAAGGTCTTGTAGTGATTTGCCTTATGCTCCTCTTTCTCGCTGTCTGCAAGATAATCAATGTAAAAAGGTTTGTCACCAATATTTATTTTTACTCTTGGTACACCATCTGTAGGTGCAAGTAACTGCCAAATTTGGCGCTCTGGAACAACTCTTGCTCCCTCAATGAGCATCATAGGCTTTTTGCTAATTTCTCTTAAAACCTGATTAGCAAGAGTGCTGTTCTCAGCGCTTCTGTAGTTGTCGTATTCCTGCTCCTCTTCCTCTGTTACCATGTAAGATTCACGGTAAAATGGCATTTTGTTCTGAATGTCAGAGAAGCCCCCAACATCTCTTAACTCTGCCTGTGCGTCAAAGTTTGAAGCTTTGAGCGATACCGGCAGTCCGTTCTTACCCTTGATAAATCTAAGGTCGAGTGAATCCTGTTTACGTGTTCCAAATTTCTGTCTGCCAAGATAAGGGGCAGTTCCTAATGTCTTTTTGTAGTTATCCCACATTACACCGAGGCTTCTCGCTGTAAATGCTTCTGCTAATGGTAATGCCATGTTCTTCTACCTCCTTTTAGTCCTGACCGGCTACTTTTGCGGCTGCAATCTTTGGTGCGCCATAGAAAGTAACTCTAGGTGTTGCAGTTCTAGCTGCGTCTGCGATTGAAAGTGACTTAACTTTCTCCCAATCAATAGTTCCCTGATATACGTATGTTCCCGGTGCGTCACCCATTGTTACATCTACATCGTGTAACAGATAACCCTTGCAATCTGCGTCATTGCTTGGGAATGGTGTACCGGCTGGCACAATCTTCATTCCGTTTGCGTCCGCACTTGTTTTCATTGTCTGCGGTACAAGGCACGCTGCTCCCTCATAAGGGAAAAATTTCAAAATTCCTTTACCCTGTGTAAAGTCTCTTACGATTGGCTTTCCCATCGTTCTACCTCCTGTTTAAATTACATAGCTGTTTTGACTTTCAGCACTTGCAACTGTACCGAATGAGATTTGCTCCGCATTTGCTACATCTGCCGGCTTTGAGTCAGGTTCATTATTGTTACCGCCATTGTTCGGATTAGGAGTATTGTTAAGTGCATTCTTCTCATACTCCGCAATGGCATTGGCTCTCATGTCGGAAATAATCTTGCCAAGTGATGTTGTGTCAAAAGAGCCATCGTCTTTTACAACTGTCTTTGCCTGTTCAGCAGTAATGCCAAAATCAGACATTGCACTTTCTCGTAAGTCTCTGACAGCGTTATCTTTCTGTAGCTTGGCTATCTGCTGATTAGCTGTCTCTAAGGCTTTATTTGCCTTTTCAAGCTCCGTCATGTTGCCATTCTGTAGCTCGTCAAGCTGTGTCTGTAGCTCGTCAGCTTTGTCGGCTTTAGCCTTGTACTGATTGGCTTTTTCTTTCTCTCTTGCCATTTCCTCACCGCTCTTGTTAAGCAGATTTGTTATCTGCTCATCCGTTGCGTCCGGAAAAAGCTTCAAAACATCATTTCTTGTCATCTCAATTACCTCCGTAACTCACGCTTTTGTTATCGCGGGTCGCTCCCGCCGAGTTTTTCTGTTGTTTAACGCACAACTGCAAATTTTTGTATAATAAAAAGCAACCCATAAGTTTTCCTTATAAGTTGCTCATTATTTGTAATATTTAACACTGCACCGGCAGTTAGCGATTTCTTTTACCTCTGCACCTAGTGAATGGTCTTTTGGAAACATCATCAGTGAATTTCCAACCTCAAACGGCTCAAATATATCAATTCTTTTTCTGTCAACCTCTGCATGAGTAGGTCTGACATGCGAATCCTCTTTTGAGCGCCACTCTTTTGTTTTGTAGCCTTTTTTCACCATTTCAGTTTGCAATCTGTAATTGCCGACTGCATTAGCTTCATTCGCAGCTACATTTTTCGCTCGCTTCTGTGAAGTAAAATATTCAACTTCAATATTTTGTGTGGTAGCGTCAACTACCTCATTCACAATGTACCGGGCATAATCTGTAATGTATGAGGGTGTTTTCTTTGCTTTGCAATACTGCGTGGCAATGCTTTCATATCTGATGATAAATTCTTTAGTGATAGTTGTTATCTCTGTTTCTTCCTTGCCGGATAACAAGGCAAATAGCATAACAAATACCTTTTCAAATCTTTCAGCAAGGTCTTTTCTATCTTCTTTTTCCTCGTCAGATAAATCCATCTCACCGAAATATGTCTCATAATCTATGTCTTGTATTTCATTTTTGCCTAGTGCGTGGATTTCATCTGCCATATATCAAGCTCCAAAATAAATTGACAGCCAATTATTCATCGGCTGTCTTTCCATTGTTCTTATCATCGTTATTATTGTTAGGTATAGCTGTTGTCGGCTGTTCCTCCGGGAATAACATTTCCATACGCTTTGCGCTTTCAAGAGTGACTTGTTCAGGGTCACTGAACATATCAATCGTCTTGACGGCTCTCTTGTAGTTAATACCGCAGTTAAGCAATATTTGAAGTACTTCCGCCTTAACAAGCATGTTGTCAAGCTTGTTGTGGTTAATGTGTATCTCAACATCACTAGGCATAAGCGTAAAGCCTTTGTTAATTCTCAGTCTGTTAAGAATAAGCCTAAGTGCCATTCTCTCCGACTTCTTAAGGATAGGTTCATTAATAGCCGTCCTAAGTCCGGCATCGTAATGTCCGTTTCGCAGTTCTACAGCCGAGCCGGTATCACCACCTGTGTTGCCCTGACGATTTGCAAGCCCTTGAATACTCAAAAATCTTTCAAAAAGGTCTGTGAATACCACTTGTCCCTCTGTCTGATTAAGCTCGCTCGTCATTACATCAACATCAGCCTTGTTGTCTGAACCATTGTTAGATTTGACTACCAATGCTCCCTCTTGTCGCATTTTTCTGAATGTATCTATGTCAATCTCACAATTAACAAATTTCACCCATGCAGATACGAACTGCTCGACACCATTAATTCTGTCTGATGTAAGCACGTTAATAGCGTCTGTGATTGCAATAGTCATTTCGATATCAGACAATCGCCTTGCATTGTTCGGATATTCAATCACTGGAATTGCTCTATTGCCGTTTATTCCGCTTGCATAAATCTTGTCGTTGCGAATATCGAACCACTCATTATCAGTAAACACATAATAAATATCTGCTCCGTTCTCATCCTCTCCGATTTGACAAGAGAATGCCGGACGTCTGTTTGAGTAGTATACTACAAACGTATACATTGGATTTTCAGACGATAAATAAAAATCGCTTTCATCAAGCAACTGCCCTTGTCCATCATCATTACCGATGAATCTGTAGCCGGTACCGCATATGCTTCTCCAACGATGTATGTCTATGTCGCACTCTTGTTTACTTTCAGAGTCCATCGTGATGTTAAGCTGTGTGATTTCTTCCGACTTGTGGTTATCAGTGCCACGCAACACATATTGTATTGGCTCGGCACACATCTCTGCGGTTTTGCGCTCGACAAGCTCATACGCAAGATTTACAGCAATCTTGTTATTGATTTCCGGTCGGTTCACTTTCTGTCGATACAAAATTGGTTGGTCGCCACGATAGTATCTGTCAAGATACTCAATCTCAATAGCATTTTGCTCGTGAATCACAAGTGCTTTATTCAGTTCTTCGATTATGTTGTTTTTTGTAATCTGCCTTTGACGGGTAAAGATAACTTGTCTGCCGTAATTATTCTGACAGACAGCCGAAAAAGGTCTTACGTTTTTATGAGCATATCTATACATCAATAAAACCTCATGCCACTTGCAGAAGTTCTTTGTGGAACCTCTTTTATCTGAAATTCTTGCGTGCCAGCCCAAAACCATATCCATTTACGGCAGTGCGTACACATTACTTTGTGGTGCTTCTTGTCACTTTTATTTACCCACGTTAGCAATTTACCGCAACGAGGGCACATTACACTTCGTTTTCCTGTTGGTACAATATTCTGATTATTCATGTTGTCCTCGTTTCGTAAAAAATAGCACCCACAATCTGTGAGTGCTATTTCTAAAAGAGATTTTTCGCAATGAACGAATTACGATTTTTTCATAGTTATATTATAACTGTCAATTTTTTAAGTGTATATATGCAATGATATGCAAAACTATGCACACTACTGCACATTTTCAAGATATTCTCTTCCGTAAAGCCTTTCAAACTCTTGCAAGGCTCTGCCGTGGATTGTAAATATTTTTCTTATGCTCCAATTTGTAGCCTGTGCGATTTCTTCAAAAGTGTTTTGATTGACATATCTCATTGAGAGTACGTGATAATAGTCGGTATTCTCCATACTATCAATTTGGCTGATAATATGATTTCTTTTCCTCATAAATTCATCAACAAGTCTGTCTGTATCTTTTTCCAAGTCCACAATTTTAGTTACTGTACTGCCTAATTTATCTTTGTCAGATGAAACGTCAACCGCTTCTTTGTCCGTTGAAACAGTAACACTACATGCTATTGTCTTAAGCCGGTATATCTCAGACAGCTTATTTTGTATCATTTTATCCAATCTGCTAATTTGATTTAAGTAAGTTTTTGTATTCATTAATAAAGCCCTCCTCTGAACGGATTGTGTACTGCTTCAACCTTTGCTATTCTACTGCCTTGCGTCATTCTTAAGGCAAAGTTTGAAAAAACATCAGGAACATCATCGAGCTGTTTTTTGCCGGTCACTGAATATCGTTTCAATAGCGATACCATTACTCCATACGGCTCATTAGGTTTATAAAGCGATTGGTCTTTGAAAATAATGTGTTGCAAAATCCAATTAGAGCACTGAAAGATGCGTGCTTCTTTGTTGGTTTCTGTCGGTACATCGGTGATGTTGCATATCCACCCTTTATTTTCAACTCGCTTATTAACTTCCATAGCCACTCTGTCACCACCGGCATTACGCTCAAACTCACACTCTTGCACCTGATTATTCACTAATGTGTTTGACGCATTTTCGTACTGCATTTCGTAGTCTGCCGTATTGTCGCATACACAATCAATACAATAATAATCCTCGCCATATTTTTGCAGTATTGGCATAACAAAATAGTCTGTGCCTTTTCCCTTTGTATCGCATTGGGCTGTGATAATTTCCGGTTCGCCATGTGGCAGATTGAAGTATCTGCGGATTTTATCATCAGGAAATAGCAAGCCCTCACGCTCGATAGGCTCCTGTTTATACAAACATCGGTAAGAGATTTCGTCCATGAGTAATTGTTGATCGGCAAAAAACTCTTTCGTAAAACCGCCATACTCATAATCAAAATTGCTTTCTCCTGTTGTCGGGTCTACATCGGGTACTGATATTGTTTTGACTCTTGGATTTCCGACATACATGTTTTGAATGCGCCCGATGACATCATGCACGCTCCAACGAGTGGCAATGTGTATCTCCTTACACGGCTTTCCGTCCGTGTCCTGTGTCTTACGTTGTCTTGCGTCTACCGCATATTTGTCCCACAATTTGTCAAGTGTTGTAGGATTTAGAGCTTCCTCAATTCCGCCTATCATATCATCGACTAGCAGAAATTTAGAAGCACGTACTTTACCGGCATTTTTACTTCCGACAGATGTACATTGCACGCTTGGAAACGGCTTGTATTTGCCGATATTAAACTGTTCCATTTTAGCATTGGTACTTGTCACTGATAAATTAGGGAAAATGTCATGCCATGCGTAATCATCATCGTTGGTAACAATATCATACACTCCATCGTAGTACATTCGTGTAATATCGCCACTGTGTGAATAAAACAGGCTGTAGTCTTTCGGAAACCAACCGGCAACTGCCGAATGAAAGAATTTCTCAATCGTACTCTTGCCCGCTCCCGGCACTAGACTCACGCACAATATGTCGTATTTATCATCAATCATGCCTTGTAGTGCGTCCACAAGTCCGATTTTGATTAATTGCTTTCTACGTGGCATATAGAACCGGTCTTTAGGCTCACGTTTTTTCTCTATGTACTGAAAATAGCTGTCAACAATTTTGTTTTGAGCTTCAAGTAACAAAACCTCGTACTTTTTATTTATCAGCTCATATATGGTTTTATGGTCGAATGCGTATTTTTCCAAATCCCAAATCGTACCACCTGTTTTAGCCACGCAGAAGCTCTCTATAAGCTCTTTTGCCCTCTTAGTGAGTTGTAGCCCATACTCAATGTCTTTCTCACCATTTATGGCTACACTGCAAGCATCTACATAGGCATTAATTACTTGCTCGTCTTTTCCATTATTCTGTATGTAGTTTTCATATCCGTTTACTGTGGAAATTAGGCTCTGACTAGCCATAAAGAAAAGCACCTCCACTTTTCAGCAAAGGTGCTTATAGACCTCTGCCTATAATTGTTTTAGGGTAGCGACCAACTCTATTTGTTAGCCGGTAATGTTTTTATTCGTTTGCTTTAAAATTGTAAATCGGTTTTATAATGTCAATTATTTCAACAGTATCTTTTATATTTCCAATTATTTCATCCATTGTTTTATATGCCATAGGGCTTTCGTCAATCGTAGATGTATTTACGGATGTTGTAAATATTCCATTCATTGTTTTTTGATACTCCTCCAGTGAAACACTTTCTTTTGCTTTTGACCTGCTCATTGTTCGCCCTGCTCCATGTGGTGCTGAATAATTCCAATCTTCATTTCCTTTGCCAATTCCCAAAATGCAACCATCACGCATGTTTATTGGTATTAGTACCTTTTCCCCTGTTTTTGCAGAAATAGCACCTTTACGAACAATATTTGTATCGTGTTCAATGTAGTTGTGAATTGTTTGAAATCTTTCCGTTTCTTTTGTAACTTTCCAGCCCATGTAGTAACAGATAATGCTCTGAATTACTCTTCTGTTAATTCTTGCAAACTCTTGGCATAATTTCATATCATGCAAATACATTTCTCTATGTTCTCCGACAAGATATGATAACTCTCTAGGAATTTTAGTTGTATTTGTTTCGTAGGACTGCTTTAATTCTTTGATAGCCTTACTAATTTCTTTTTCTCTTTTACATTTTTTGTATTCAGCAATCAATTTCTCACTATCTTGTTTAAAATTTGATTTTCCCGAAATATCATCAATTGCCATTTGCTGATATATTTCTGCAACTTGTTTTCCGACATTTCTACTGCCGGAATGAATGACAAGATATTTCGCTCCATTACTATCCGTGTCAATTTCAATAAAATGATTGCCACCGCCCAATGTTCCGCAACTTCTTTTAAGCCAATCTATATTTTTCAGCTTTTCCTTGCAATATAACTTTTCAATAATGTCACTTGCAACAGATGAGTTCTCTTCTTCATGAACTTTTCTGCCACTTGGAACATATTTTCTAATGACATTATCTAAGTTTTCAAAATCAATATGAATATTTCCTAAGTTTGTAGTAAGCATCCCACAGCCTATGTCAACTCCAACAATGTTCGGTATTACTTTTTCTCCTAAATCAGCAGTAAACCCGATAACACATCCCGCTCCCGCATGAACATCTGGCATAATTCTTATCTTACAATCCGAAAATGCTGGCTGTTTTACAAGCGTATATATCTGATTTAATGCTTCATGTTCTATATTTTCTGTAAATATTTTCAAATCAGCCATAATATGTTCCTTTCTGCTGATAATCAACAATCTAATTCCATTGATACTCCATTTCTTCTTCACTAAGATATTTATGTCGCACTCTGTATCTTTCAACATCTTCCTCGTCAAAAGTAATTATCGTATTCGCAAGTCTTACATAAACCTCGTATTGATATTTATTGTCTGATTTTTGCCATGTCTTACAAATAACTCCTATATCAGATTTATTAACAACGACAATATCTCCAAAAAGAAATTTTGGTTTATTCATCTTTTTTATCCTCCACAATCCCATCAAATATCGCTCCTTCAAGTGCTCTCTCAACATTTGTGCCTTTCCCGGCTGTCACCTTATTATACAATTCAATAAATTGTTGCCTTGTTAATGGTTTCCAATGGGGATTGTCTCTTTTGCACTTAAACTCTGCTACTCCCCGACCGCACACATATCGCTCATTTCCGTTTGTATCAATAAAAGGACCGGTACAAAGGTCACAGTTCATTATATGCTCACAAGGTTTTGGTTCGTGACTGTATCCGCTACAAAGCATTGTGCTTAGATACTCCATGCTCTCACTCCTTAAAGCAATCTTTCAATGCTTGCCTGTCTGCTTCATTATCTGCCACAATAACAGGTTCATCTTCTAAAGCGGAACAATTTATAGACTTGCCATTTCTACCGCCTATTTCGTGTGATTGTGCTTCTCTAAGTGCTTCACGTTCTATTGATTTAATTACTTCTGCCATGCTCATTGTCCCAAAACTCCCTTATGTTACTAAACTACATACCAATCTTCTGCTAAACAATCATTAATTGACGGAACCCATGTAGAAACAGTGTCATTAACATTTTTGATAGCAAAATACGGATTGTAATGTACTAAATCGTCTTTATCTGCAATAGATTTTCCAATTTCTGTATAAGACTTAAAATTGCCAGCCGGAACGTAATACACAAACATTCCCTTGCCATTCCAACCTTTTCTTGCTACTTTTTTGCTGTTTTTTAATGCTTCAATTGCCTGTCCAAAATTCATAATTTATTTTCTCCTTTACAATTTATTATTTTTCATTTTCCATAAATCTTTCAAATTCTTCCATGCATTTATAGCACAAGTCGTATGTGGTATTAAAAATGCCGTTCTTTGTAACCGAATTTCCACACAGTATTCCTTTTTTAATTTCTGCACCGCACCTATCGCAAGTGCACCATTTTCTTTCATGCTCCATTTTTCATAAACCTCTTGAACTCTTTCCTGCACTTAGGGCATAATTCAAAGCTATTGCTTTCTCTTTGCGTTTTTCTCTTATAAATAACTCCGCAGATACCAAGGCTGTATGATTGCTTTTCTACCTCAATATTTGCAACAGCACTATAGTTGTACTCGATTTCCACACCGCACCTGTCGCAAGTGTGCCATTCTTTTTGATGTTTCATTCTTCCGCCACCTATTCTATATGCTTAAATGTTCGCTACAATCATTGTCAAAAGAAATATAATACTTAAAAAACCCACTTCTGCGACTTCTCTAATATTTTTGGATTTCTTTATGAGCCATAATGATAAGAGATAGTAAATAAACAATGCTATTTTGCACAATATCATTCTTCCACCAACTTTCTAAGCACCATACATAAACCTATTTCCAAAATGGAAATCATTTAGTGCTTTTTCTAATTCGTCTTTGTACCTAAATGGACTTAAAGGACTTTTTATTTCTTCTCTCAATATAGGTGACATATTGTCTATTAAAATGCTTTGTGTGGTGCTTGCAAGATTTTGTGGTGGCAAATCTGCTAAAGCGCATAACTCCATTCTTTTATGGTCGCATTTTTCAGATTTAGGGCAACTTTTACATTTTTCTGCCAATTTACTTAAAGACTCTGCCATTACTACACCAACTTTCTGCCACAGATAGGGCAATAATTAATTGTCATAGTTTCCCAATAATCAGAGTGACTATCGAATGTGCCAATCTGATATGTGTTATCTTCCGCTTGCATAATCCCATCTGATAAGTTTCTGTTTGGAACTAAGCTATAATCATCAGTATTCCATTTTGTAGGATTTTCGCAAAATTCACACATATTTATCATTCCTCTTTGTTGTGTTTACAATACACAAGCAAATGCTCCGCAATCTGCTCTAGCTCGTCAATAGAATAGATATCTCCTTTTACTACATTACATCCGATAAATGCTTTCTCAACGTTACTCGTTTTTCTTGAATATGTTGCATTTATAAGCATATTTGCTGTTTCGAGTGCGTCAAATGGTAGTTTTACAAGTCTGTCGGTTTCAAAACTGCACTTTTCTTCTAATTCGTGTTTAAGTTGTGTAATATAGTCTTTAGATTCTCTTAACTCTTTTCCTAAGCCCTCAATTTTCTCGCGCTTCTTTTGCATTGCAATTTCATAATCGTCAAATGGAACATATTCTCCATTTGCATAAGCAATTCTATCTTCAAACATCACTTTTCCGTCTTTGAATGTATATCTTTTAACTGTATATGCCATAATTACACCTCAATCAACGTAAATTTTCGTTTTTTAACAATATTGTCTCTGTAAAGCGTTCCACCTATGCCTCTGCCACATCCCATATTAATTGTGTTTACATCATATTCGCCTAAATACACTTGATATTCTTCTCCGGCAATAGAGATAGTTCCAAGCGCATTTTCGTCAAAGTTCGCATTAAAGCCACTGTAGTCATAAGGTGTACCGCAATAAGGGCATTTTTTAAGTTTTCTGTCAATCGGTGCGCCACAGTTCACACAGTTTGTGTTCATTGCTTATTCTCCCTTTGCCCTAAACAGTGTGTCAGGAAACGGAATACCCAAGAAATACATATTTGCGTATTTCCTAAATGTTGGTCGGCTCATGCCAGCCATCTTCGCAGCTTTCGATTGTGAACATCTGCCGGATGTGTATTCTGTTAATGCTTTTCGGAATAAATCAACATTCTGTGTCTTAACTCCCTTTGCCATGTTTATACCTCCGTTTAGTACTCAATAAGACCTTGTGCAAGCTGTAGCAGATAGTCGCTTTTAGCAAAATGTGTTATCGAGTAGTTAGTCTGTTTCCTATGTGTTCGTCTGAAATGCTCGTTAACCATTCTATCAAGCCCAGTAAGCCCTGTTTCATCTGCTAGGTAAACATCTGTCCACTCAAAGTGATTATGCTCCGTATCGGTCACATTAGAAAGTGACAGGCATACATTAGTCAGCGTCTTATCGGTCAAGATTGGGTGAACCTTGCAAAAATATGTTTCGTACAGGTTCATGTATCTGCGAAATGCGTTTTTAACTACTTCTCCGACTGTCTTATTTTCAATACTGTTGTCACAGATTTCAGAGAATCTATAGAGCATATCATCTTTCTTTGCTTGCATATCCTGTCGGGTGACTCTTGCCGTCTGTTTCTCGGAAACAGATGTATGTACCTCTCCATCAATGTTAGTTGATGTATGTACCCTATCAGTACTTAATCTATCAGTACTTTGTTTATTAGTATTTAATTCATCAGTACTTAATCTATC
>ERZ1024347.7-NODE-7-length-29794-cov-15.522916_pt1 | contig 29794 bp, 39 predicted proteins | sample MGYA00520790_ERZ1024347 | MGnify/ENA primary metagenome ERZ1024347 (study PRJEB33242, sample SAMEA3444256) | Homo sapiens | biome: Host associated; feature: Gastrointestinal tract; material: Stool | place: Uganda | collected 2011-01-01 ...
ATCTACACTCTTTCCCTACACGACGCTCTTCCGATCTCGTCAACTAATAGAGATAAGTATGCATGGTTAAAGGTAAAGAGAGGTTTCTTTAAAGTCGATGAAATGGATGATACTGTAGATGCTTGGGTGACAGGGTTTGAAATGTCAGATGAGAATAAACAGAATGCGGGTCTGGTTGGTTCTCTTGATTTTTCTGTTAATGTGAAAAAAGATGATGGCTCTACTTATGTACATGAAATAGGAAGAATTTCAAACATCGATCTAGAGACCAGGAAAAAGATTACTGTTTTAGATGGTAATGGTAATCCAACGCTGGATCCTAATTGGTATGGACGAGTTGCTGAGATTGAGGGTCAGTGTTTGTCAGCTAGAGCACTTCGATTAAAACACTGTGTTCTGGTTCGATGGAGGGATGATAAAGGGATTGAAGATTGCGTAGTAAATCAATCTTGGCTTGATAATAACGTGTTATAGATATAGGAGACATCACATGATGTCTCCTATATCTCTTTTGGGGGTGCAGTATGAGAGTAGTTAGTTTTTCTGAGAATTCTTGTGTACTTGAGATTGAAGGTAAGAGATACGAGTATTTGAGTTATATTTATTCAGGTAAGTCTATGGCTGATAGATTTAATAAAATCTCTAAATACTCATTAAATAAGGCAATAAAGTGGTTAGAGTCTGTATCTTATAGTTATGAACATGTCTACTGAAGACGTATTTATTTTAGGAGGTAATGAATATGGAAAATGTTAAGGTAGATGTTTGGGTAAATAGAAAGAAACCGGTAAAGGTTGAGGGACTTTTAGAAAAAGAGGATAAATGCAATGCCTATGTTAGAATAGAGAATGTGGTTTATAGGTTTTCTAGAGTTGCTGTAAGTGGAGAAGATGTAGTTTTTACAGGCAAGGTTGGTAAACTAGTGAAGTATAACGCTTTATTTCATAAGCGAGAGGTAGCATAGTGAATAAAATATTTGTTGGGTTAGATCCTGAGTTTACTAGAGCTGGTATTTCTGTTTTCTATAATGGGAATATATGGGTTACTGATTGTAGAACAGAGTCAAAAACAGATAAGGGATATAATCAAGTTTTACTTGATGTTAGAGACCAAGTAGATAGGATATGTAGTGTATTTTCTCAGGCACAGAAGTTATGTGATACTGCAGTCTTTGAAGTTTATTCTGAATGTGCTCCTCCTCAGGGGCAGTTTTCTAGTGGATTATTTGCTCTTGATGTTTCATTACATTTAGAGCTTATAAAAAGATTTGAATGTGTGATATATACAATAAATCCTACATACATAGGGCATCTACATGGTAAGAGAAAGTATAGTAAAAGTGAAGATGTGCAGTTAGCTCTTGATATATTGGGTTTAATAGGGATAGAGCCTAAGATATTAACAGGAAAGAAATTAAATCATGACCAAGCAGATTCTCTATTATTCTTATTTAGGGGTATGGCTAAGAATGGGTGTTTGAGTAAGAAGGTTTTAGAGAGATTTCCTAAGTTTAATGAGGAAAGAGAAAAAAGAATAGAGTTTAGACACTAAATCTTTGTGCAAAATAGACAAAAGATTTAGTGTTTTTTGTGCACTTTGACTATTGACAAATGAACTAAAATCTGGTATAATTATAGTATAAAGAAACATAAAGAATATTGGAGGAACATAAGTTGAAGGATTTAGTATTATGGATGAATGAAGATTGTGGAGTATCTATGGAGGAAATAGACAAGATGGACGAGGAGGAACAGAAAAAGTGGATTAAGAGATATGAAGATTCCTTACAGAGTATTTGTGCAAAATAGACAAATTTAATAACAAACTTTTGTGCACTTTGACTATTGACAAATGAACCAAAATCTGGTATAATTATAGTATAAAGAAACATAAAGGTAATTCAAAAGGAGGATAAACACATGATGGAGATCAAACAGGACGGAATTTTAACTGCAGAAGAAGGGTATGAGCTTACAAGGAAATATGTTTCTTATTTTTGGAGGGTTGGTAAGTATTATTCTCTTAAAACGGAGTATGAAATGGAAGATGTTATTTCTATCATTTACCTTAAGATGCTTGAAAGAGATTATTTTTCCAGATATGATTCATCCGTTACAAGTAAAGCATATTTTATGCAGAGATGTGTATCAACTAAGATGGTAGATCTTTTGAGAAAACATAGGGATTTAAAGAGTCTGGAAACACCTGTTAATGAAGATGGAATGACTCTTATGGATGTTCTTGAAGATAAGAGTTTAGCAATGGAGAGTGTTTGTGAAGGTAATCTTCAAAGAGATAAGATTTTAGAGCAGTTACCTACAGTATCTTCTTCAAAGATTAAAGGGTACTGTGCAGTTCTTGGAAGAGAAGTTGGTGTAAATTATAGAGATATTGCTGAGATGCTTGAAGTTGGACTTAAAGCCTCAGATATGGCAGAGTTCTTAAAGAATCCTAGAAGTGGAATGAGTATTTCTGAAGGATCTGTATCTAAGTATATTAGAGAATTAAGAGAGTATGTATTAGATAATATTGTAATAGCATAGTTATCGTATAAATAGGAGAAGTCTTTTAGTTGACTTTTCCTATTTTTATTTTAAGGAGGTTTATTTATGTTAGATAATTATGAGGTAGGTTTGAGAAAGGGTTTAGCTGTTGCTTTTGATTTTGATGGGGTTATTCATAAATACAGAGAAGGGTGGAAAGATGGAAGTATCTATGACGAAGAGAATAGGGATGTTCTTGAGTTAATAGCTCTTTTACAGGCTAATGAGATTCCATGTGTAATTATATCTACAAGAGATCCGGAACAGATAAAGGAATGGTGGGATTCTAAAGGGTTTAAGATCAAGTCTAAAGTGATTGGATTTGAAACTAGATTTTATTCAGATTGTGGTGTGGTTGGTATTACTAATAGGAAGATCCCGGCACAGCTTTATATAGATGATAGAGCGTATAAGTATACTAATCAGACTGCAGAGGAAGTTGTTAAAGATCTTACTAGAGAGTAGGTGTGTTTTTGATAGATAGTAAATTCATCAAAGAACTATCAGAATTTCCTCTTGTTTGTGTAGGAGATGCTGTTTCTGACTGGAAGAAGTATTATAAGGGGCCTATTGTGCAGGTGAAAGATGAGAAAGACCTTAAGGAACAGATTGCTTATTATTCGGGTCTTACAGATATTGGGAGATTATTGGTAATAGAAGATATTTCGTTTATTTCAAATTCTAACGCAATACTTCTTAAGTTTATAGAGGAGAGTAAATTACCTATAGTTCTTTTGTCTAGGTATGATAAAATTGATAGTGTCTTGCTATCAAGGATTAAAAGGATAGAGAAGTATTATAGGGACAAGACAGATTCTAGACTTCTCTCTTGTAAAAAGGGACAGGAAATGATGGAGTCTGTACTTTCACAGGACTCTCATTATTATGACGTTGTTAGGTATCAGGGTAAACTTTCTCCAAAGTTGTATTATTTATCTAAAGCTGTTAACGTAAATAGAGTTAGGAGAAGAATCTTGGAGTTTATAGATTAGGAGGATATTATGAGTGAAGTAATAAATAGAGCACAAAGAAGGGCTATGAAGAAAAAGAAAGTAAATATGGATCCCATTGCAGAAGTTAATGAGGTTGGACAGTCTTTTCTTGACTATGCAGAGAAGTGGAAAGTGGATTTAAATGCATTTTTTGTTATGTTCGCTGCATGGCTTAAACTACCATCTGCTCAGAAAGAGGCTGTTATTGTAAAGGCAACAAGGGAAGGTTTAATTAAGCCTGATATTGAAGGAGCTTCAGATGCAGGGAAAGATAGTAAAGGTGAGTAGTTATCAGTTAATACAGTATTTTTATCCTCGATATAAGGTCCGTGAAGAGCTTTCTTTTTTGGATAAGGATAATTATGTTCTCTATATTGGTAAGTCAAGACCTAGGTTAAAAGAATATCTTAGGGATAACACTAAAGGTTTTATTTCAGTATCAGGAAATCCTGAAGTAGATTTTACTGATATGGAAGTGTTGGTAAAGTGGGTTTATTCTTTAAAGGGAAAGGAACCTAGTAAAAAGGTTATTGACTCTTTATCTACAATGGAAGCAGATTATGTGGAGTACTTGTGTAAAGTATATTGGTTAACTGGAAGGTGGATAGCAAATTTGGAGGCTACAGATAAGTCTATTTATGATTTGTTTATGTCATCTATTTCTTCAGTTAAAGACATACTAACTACTTACTTTGAGCTTAGAAAGATATATCCTTATGAAGTTCTTGAATCTTCTTTTATTACATTTTTGTATAGGGTTGTTAATATAGAGGATCAAAATGTGTCTGTGGGGTATCTTAAGTTATTAAGACAGGCTAGACAGAAGTTTGGGACTAAGGTGAAACCTTTAGTCCTTCAGTTAGGCTTGTCTGATGGAAGTGAGTTGTCTTTTATTAATATGTTGTTGGAGTTGAGATAATTGGTATATACAGCTTATAAATCTAGTGAGTATAAAGAACTTAATTCTTTTTATAAGAAAAAGGTTGTTGGTGTTTCTGATGGAAATGAAGTATTACAGGTTCCTAAGTGTCCTGAGTGTGGGGGAGATATGTTTGAAGTTGAGGGAATGACTGATTACCTTTCTTGTGTTGATTGTGGTTGTTGTAGATTAAAGTTGATATTGAAGGAATAGATATGAAAGAATTGGTAATGTATAGGAATCCGGTAGTGGAAAGTAAAGTTCGTGAGTTTTTAGAGGAAAGGGTAGAATACTCAACTTTGTCTGTTAAGGATAAAGAAAGGGTATTAGTTAAGCTCGAATCAGGGTGTAAATCATGTGATTTACACTATTCAGGGTATTCAAACATTCCTTCTAAGATCAATTCGGATTGTAAGTTTTTATTTATAGGAAGGAATCCAAACAAGGGAGAGGCTCAGAAGAATGAGCTTCTCCCTTTAAGTACAATACAAGGAAATACTTTCAATAAATATTTAGAGTTTTTAGGTATAGGACCTAGTGAGTATTCTCTTATTAATATGTGTAATTGTTATTCTAAGGGAGGAAGACCTGTAACTCAAGAGGAAATAAATAAATGTATTACATTTAGACATCTTGAGGTAGAGTTAATGAGTAAATTAAGGATTATTTTTCCTATGGGACAGGACGCATTAAAGTGGATATTTGGGTTAAATCATCCAGGAGTTATGCAGTGTGTAGGAGAAGTTTATTCTACTCAATTGTATGGAAGGGACTTGCTAATAATACCAATATATCATCCATCGCATATAGTATTAGAAAGAGAGCTGGCTGGGGAGATGGAAGTCTACTTAAAGCGGCTTAGGAAATTAATAGAAGAGGTGAGATAATGGAAAGTATTAAAGTAAGATTTATAGCAGAACAGTATCCTGTTGAAAGGCACGGAGCCTGTTGGGATTTATGCTCTTCTGAAGAGTATAAATATCATAAGGGAGATTATTTCTATATTAATTTGGGAGTTAATATAAAACTTCCTGAGGGAGCCTGGGGTTTGTTAGCCTTACGTAGTAGTTCTTTTAAAAGATATAAAGTTATTCAGACTAATGCAATAGGAATTATTGAGAATGAATATTGTGGAAATGATGATGTTTGGATGGTTCCTGTTTTAGCCATGGAAGATGGAGTTATACCAAAGGGTGCTAGAATTGCACAGTTTACTCCTATGAATTATTACCCAGACACATATATTGAAGTAGTTACAGATATGGATGAAGTTTCAAGGGGAGGCTTTGGATCTACTGGATATTAACCCTATTAGGGATAATAAATAAAACTAAGTTTAATGGAGGTAAATTAAAGTGGTAAATCAGAGAGAAAGAGGAAAACATAAAAAAGCTATGAGGCTGTTCACTAGTGAGTGTGTGACTGTAGGTCATCCTGATAAAGTTAGTGATTATATTGCAGATAAGCTTCTTACTGAGATGCTTAAGCAGGACGCAAATACTCGTGCTGGAATTGAAGTTATGTGTGCTAATAATAATGTTATTCTTGGTGGTGAAGTTACTACTACTGCTACAATTGATTATGAGGCAGTTACTAGAGAGGCTATTGAGTATCTAGGCTATGTTCACAAGGATTGCCCGTTTAATTCTGAAGAAGTTAAATTCCAGAATTTTATTCATCAGCAGTCCCCAGACATTGCTCTTGGTACTAATGATAGTGTGGGTGGTGCTGGAGATCAGGGTATTATGCTTGGGGGTGCTGTCAATGAGACAAATGAGCTTATGCCTGTTTCTATGAGTATTGCAAGAGCTCTTACAGTAAAACTTGAGCAGATTATTTATGAAAATATTGAGGAAGAAGATCCTATTCTTCGTCCTGATGGTAAATCTCAGGTTACTATTGCATATGGTAAAGGAAGTGTACCTGAGTATGTTGATACTGTAGTTATCTCTGTATCTCATTCAGCAAATGCTAGTATTGAAGAAGTACGTAAGATTGTTAGAGAGCAGGTTATTGCTCCTGTCCTGGACGAATATGGATTTTCTATTGATGATGTAGTTAATGTATATATCAATCCGACAGGACGTTTTGCTATCTATGGTCCTGATGGTGATTGTGGAGTAACGGGAAGAAAACTTGTTGTAGATACATATGGGTCTTATTTTGCTATGGGTGGAGGAGCTATGTCTGGAAAGGATCCTAGTAAAACAGATCGTTCTGGAGCGTATTTGGCTAGGTATATTGCTAAGAATATTGTAGCTTCTGGAGTAGCAAACAAGTGTGAGGTGCAGTTAGGATATGCTATTGGTGTAGCTAAACCTGTTTCTGTTAATATTAATTTGTTTAATACAAATAATTATCCTGTTGGTCTTGTTTGTAGAGCAGTTTATAATCTTTTTGACATGACTCCTGCTGGAATTACTAAAGAGTTTTCTCTTAGAAGTGGAGAAATTGAGTATGGAGACACTGCTATTTATGGACATTTTGGAGAGCAGAATCCTAATGTAGTTTGGCCGTGGGAAGAAACAGATAAGGCTCAGGCTATTTATGATTACTGTAAAGAAAACTATGTAGAAAAATAAGTCTTCCTATTGTCTGTTCTTTACGTATTAAGGAATAGATATTATGGAGGTATAGAAATGGATTTAATGAGAATTGGTTATCACACTTCTGTGAAGAACTTGTTGGGGAAATCTGATGAGTTCTTCACTAAGTATAAAGTGTTTCAGGTGTTTGTTGGGTCTCCTAGAAGTTTACAAGAACCTTCTTATACTGATTTGTCTCTGTTGATGAAAAGACATTCAGATATTGAAGTCATTGTACATGGACCTTATTGTGTAAATCTTTGTAAGAGTAATGCTGAAAAGTGTTATATATCAACACTTTCTTATTATATTAAGTTAGCTAAAGCTCTTGATAGGATTGGTATTAAATATATTGTTACTCATATAGGGGGAAGAAGTGACCAACAGACAAATAAGGATTCTGCTATACAAATATTGAATTTTTGTCAGAAGTGGTTAATGTCTACATCTGAGTGTAAGATCAAACTTTGTTTGGAGAATGATTCTGGTTCTAAGAAAGGAACTAAAATGGGTTATGTCCCTCTTTTAGCAACTATTGTTAAGAGAATGGACAATCCTAGAATTAGAATGACATTTGATACTGAACATGCTTATGCTGCAGGGTACGACTTAAAGGATAAAGAGGTTTTAAAAGAGTTTGTTCCTTACGTAGACATTGTTCATTTGAACTCTGTTCCTAATGAAGTTGAAAAAGGGGGACATTTGGATAGACATTCTACGACTTCTTTTTATCAGAGTAAAGAGGATCCTATTTCTGTTTTAGAAGTTTTTGGTAAGAACAGTATTTTATTTATAATGGAAGTTGAATCTGAGATTCTTGTTAAGTCTAATTATGAGTGGTTGAAGGAGTTTTTTAAATGAGTAGTTCTAAAGGACCTAAAGTTTCATCTAAAATGAGGAAAGGTATAAAGTTGTGTGAGGAAGTACTTGGAGTAAAATATAAAGGCAAAACTTTTGATGAGGCCAAGCAGTTTTTGGATGACAACATGCCTAAGATTCAGAACGTAGATATAAGGGAGAGAAGGGAACCTTCTGAGAAGATGTGGTCTGCTATTGGTTTTATAGAGAAAGTGTTGAATGTAAAATTTGAAGGCAGTAATCAGAAACAGGCTTCAGAATTTATTTCAAGCTATCTTGATAAGGCCAAGAGTGAAAGTGGGCAGAAAGGAAAGAAATGAGTAGTATTAACATTGATCTTAGTAGTATTTCTCCTTTAATATCAAGTATAGAATCTTGTTTGGAGAAAGATAGACAGAAACTTCAGGATATAGTTAATCGAAATAAGGATCTTAATACGTATGAGGATATGATAAAGAGTTCTAGTCTTGTTAAGAATTATGGAGCTTGTGCTGATGATTATTCAAAAGTTTGTTTTCTTAAAACGGGGGTTTCTGAGTCTATCTTGGATTTGAAAACGTTTAGGAGAGCAATTTTATCACCAGAGTGTAATATACCACCTTCTTTGGTTAGAACTTATAAGATTCGTATTGATTCTTTGGTAGAAGATTTGGGAATATTTAAAGAATCTATTGAATCTACAAGATTGGGTTTGGAGGCAAGGGTTAGGTATTATTCATCTTGTACGTATAATTCTTATGTAAGTACTATGGGTGCTAAGTGCTAATAATCCCTTTTAGGGTTATTATAAATAATAATTGGTGGAGGCTAAGAGCTAATCCACGAGATCAAGGAGGACTATTAAATGTCAGAGGTAAAAGAAGTAAAAAGTGTGGGTGTTGAGAAAAAGGTATCTAAAACAGAGCAGTTTAAAATTCATCTTCAGAAAATTATTTTCCAGGAATTAGGAGTTAAAGTTTCTAAGGATAAAGCTTGGAACCTGTTTAAAGCTGTTATTCTTGGAACTGTTGAGTTTACTCTGAAAGATGCTGATAATAAGCTTCCTCTTGCAGGAGTTGGCACTTTTGAGATTCTTAAGACCAAGCCGAGAGGAAGTAAGGCAGGTCTTGATGAAGAGGGTAATCCGAAAGAAGGAGCTAAGGTATGGCCGTTTGTTCCTCGTATGCGTTGCTACTTCTCTTCTGTAGTAGATAAAATGCTGGAACAGTTTTATGGTCTTGAGGATCATGGTGTTGAAATGAAGTCTTATGGTATCTTTCGTGAGGATGCTCCTGTAGAAGATAAAGAGACAGAAAATGTTAAGGGTAATCATTTTGAAGGAGAACCTGATTGTAATCCAGAGCCTGCAGATAAAATGCCGGAACCGGATCCTTTTGATGATGTAATGTAATTCATTCATAGGGGGTGAGTAAACAATACTCATCCCTATTTGTTTAAGTAATAAGGTTCGTATAATTAAGTGTAAAGACTATAAAACATGGAGGTAAATATGGGTAAAGAGTTTGGAGACGAGGATTTAGATGGGTTCTTTAATGATGGAGTTGAGGATATTGCTGAGGAAGTTTCTGAAGAAATAGTTGAAAGTCCATTTGATGCCACAACAGAGAAAGCAGTTGTGTCAGGAGAGCCTAAATCAGAGGTCAAGGTAGTTGAGAGTAAAAACGATGTTAGTTTGGGATCCGCTGGTGTGTTTGATTTTGGAGCATTAGCAAGTATTCCAGGTGTAATTGTTGGTCAGACTGGTACAACAATTACTAGATTTCCGGTAGAGAGGACAAAGTTTACTAAGGGAAATAGGGCTTTAATTTCTATTCTTAGTGATGAAGTTGTTATTGCCAAGACGCATTATAAAGAAGGGTTAGGTAATTTCTTCTGTTTTGGTGGTAAATGTTGTGACAGGGATTTGGCAAGGGTTCGATATTGTTACCCAGTTGCTGTTTATGAAACCAATGCTAAGGGAAAACCAATTAGTACAGACATGAAGAATCAGGTTCTTGTTCTTGGTCAGGATACATACCAGAGTATTCTTGATATTGTGGAGTTGAAAGGACCTATTACTCAGTTTGATCTGTTAGTAAATTGCACAGACGAACAATACCAGAAAATATCAATTCAGGAAGCAGGTTTAGCACGATATAAGAAATCTGCAAATTGTGTTAGAGAAATTAATGAGTTTTGGTCAGTAAATGCTAAGAATATGCTGAAATCAGTAGCAAGAACGATTACTCCTCAGGAGTTTGAAGCAGATGGAGCTGTTGAGGCAACTAGTGATGATTCTGTTAATTTTGAGGATGTGTTCTCATAAGAAGTGTTCTTTTATAAGAGGGAGGGAGTAATCTCTCCCTCTTATTGTAGGTGGTACTATGATTATAAAGGAATGGTTAATTGATGAATTAGTAAGTGAAGAAGACAAACAGAGAGCTAGAGAAGGTAAGCTTAAAACTAGTGAGAAGTTAGAATTTAGATGTGATAAGCATGGTAATTATTATCAGAGGTTAGGTGATAAGGTAGATAGTGTTAGTGGTAATAAAAAGAGAGGGTGTCCTAGGTGTGCTAAGGAGAAGTCTGCTATAAAATCACGGTCTTCTCACGTGTTTCCAGATTGGTTTTTGGGTAAAATGACTGCGGAAAGTAGAGAACGAATTCTTTCTCTTAGTGTTAAAACAGGAGAAGAGTTGACTTTTGTATGTAGTAGGCACGGGGAGTTTAGTAGAAAGTATGGGCATTGGTGTTTACATTTGACAGATGAAAGGGAAATATGTCCTAGGTGTGCCAAAGTTATAGGGAGTAATGTGTCTAGAGAGGCTAGGAAAATAGACAAACCTTATCCGAATTGGTTTGTAAATATGTTGTATGAAGACTCAGATAAAGAGTTAGCTCAAAAAGGGAAGTTAGAGACTCACCAGAAATGTAAGTTTGTTTGTAGTAAACATGGTGTTTATGAGAAATGGGTCTATGATGTTATAGAGAGATCTACAGGGAATTGTAAGAGTAGCTTGTGTCCTAAGTGTTATACAGGACCTTATAGATCTAGTATAGAAGTTGCTGTGGAGGAGTATATTAGAAGCTTTACAGATATAGAGATAGAGACCAATGTTAAGGGTTACTTAGGTAAGAAAGAGTTAGATATTTATATTCCAAGTATTAAGTTGGCAATAGAAGTTAATGGATCTTATTATCATTCTACTCTTGGTGGAAGTAGTGACTATCTTAAAGACAAATTATATCATGAGGAGAAGTTTTTAGAGTGTAAAAAACAAGGAATACATTTGATCTCTCTTTATGATGTGGATTGGTTTAATAAACAGGATAGAATAAAGAAGTACATTAAGGATTTAATTCAACCTAAAGAGATTCTTTATGCAAGGAAATTAGAGATATTCACTATTGGTAAGCAAGAGGCTAATGAGTTTTTTAATAAATATCATCTTTTAGGAGGTACTAACAGTCCTTCTGTATATACTGCTCTTAGAAATGAGAAAGAGGTTCTTTCAATTATGGCTTTTGGTAAACCTAGGTTTAGAACAGAATATGGAGCTGAGTTGTTAAGATACTGTGTGTTACCTGGTGTGTCTATTGTTGGAGGGGCTCAAAGACTATTTAAGTATTTTATCAATAATTATAAGGTAAATACAGTTTTATCTTATTCAGACAATGATTTCTTTATGGGTGATGTTTATGAAAGATTAGGATTTGAAGGGACTCTTTGTAGTACTCCTAGATACTATTGGACAAAAGATGGAAGAAATGAGATAAAAAGAGAGAACAGTAGATTAAAGAGACTCTCAAATGAGTATCCTGAATTATATGAGGAGTCTAAGAAATATGGAAATAAAGAAGACTTTATTATGTCATCTTTAGGATATATGAAAGTTTATAGAAGTGGTAATTTTAGATGGGTTTATCGTACAGATAATTTAAAAGGAGGTATGTAGGTTGGCAAGTCTTGAAAAGTTAGCAGAGAAATATTCAAGTAGAAATACTTTGAGTGACGAGGGTAAAGGAGTATATACACCAACAGGAATGACTATATTAGATGCTATCCTTTCAGATGGAAAGGGAGTGCCAAATAGTTGTTGGATTCAGTTAACCAGTGGGAGCGGCTGTGGTAAGACGCATATTGTTTTAACTTTAGCGAGGACAATGTGTAAGAAAGGAAAGAAGGTAGTATACATAGATTCTGAGAAGGGTGTGAATGAGTCTCAGATGAAAGGAATTGGAATTTTGCCTTATTATAATAAGACATTTTTTCTTTATCCAATAGCTACGTTTGAAGAGGCTGAAGAGATAATGACTGGATGTATGGAAGACGAGGAGGTTGCTTTAGTTATTATTGATTCTTTAACAGCTTTGATGCCTCAGAAGATGTTGGAAAAGGAGTGTACTTCAGCAGAACCGGGTGTGCAGGCTCGAGCAATGTCTGTTTTTATTCAGAAATGGAGGATTCTTTTTTCTAAAACTTCACATCAGCCTACAGTATTTAATGTAAATCAGGAGAGGACTAAGATTTCATTTGTAGCGACGAATGTTGGTGAAGCTGGAGGTTTAGCACAGCAGTATTATCATGATATTCGTCTTAGAATGAGAAAGAAGAGTGCTCTTACTAAGACAGTTCAGACTACGGAGGGAAAGCAGAGTGTTGAATATGGAGCTGAAAATGAGTTATGGGCTACCAAGAATAGACATGCAGCTCCTTTTGTAAAGGGAATTATTACTGTTATTTTTGGGAAAGGTGTTTCTAACTTAGCTGCTTATCAGAGGAAGTTAATGAGTGATAAAGTATTAACTATGGCAGGTGCAGGGTTCTGGACCTTATCTCTTCCGGATATGGAACCTCAGAAGGCTCGTGGGTCTGATGGGGTTACAGAATTGATTAAAAGGAATTTGCCAGCAGTCAAAGAATATGTAGATAGTCACGGTGGGTTTAGTTTAGTAAAGACTGAAGGAAAGGAGGAAAGTTGATGGATATCAATGAAGTATTAGAGACTTTATTAGTCTTAATTGATTCTGCCGATAGTGTAGAAGAGTCAATTCATTTATGTGATGATGTTATTGATAGAGTTTTTGATATGAAATACAGACTTAAAGAGTCTATACCTTCCTCTTTGGATATAGAAAACATAGTTACGGAGGTTGATAATGAATAGTCTTAATGGAAAGAAATGGAATAAGTTGGTTGATTTGATTAGGAATCCAATTAGGAGAGGGCAGTTTGATAGGTTTGTTAAGTATTTAGAGGATCATACTGCATATTTTACTGCTCCAGCTTCTCCTTCATATCATTGTAGTTGGGAAGAAGGCCTTTTAGAACATAGTATTAATGTTGCTCAGAATGCTGTTATTCTTAACAGAGCTCTTAAAGCAAATCTTAATGAAGAAGAACTTGTTATTTGTGGCTTGTTTCATGATTTAGGTAAGGCTGTGATAGCTGAGGATACTCCTTACTATATGTTTAATGAGCCTACTGATAATCAGAAAAAATACGGCTTTGTAGCTCAGAAACAGTTTAAATACAATGAGGCTGGGCAGGTATTTATGTCAGTTCCTCAGAGAGCAGTAAGAATTGTTACTCAGTTTATTGATATTTCAGATACGGCTTATCAGGCTATTTTAATCCATGATGGAATGTATCCAGGATGTTATAATGAGATGTACGCATGTAAAGAATGTCCTATGGCTTTGATATTACACATGGCTGATTCTTGGTCAGGATTTGTTCTTGAAGGTAGCATGAAGGTTATTTCTTCAGGAAAGGGTTATGAGAAGGTACCCCCTACAGATAAAGTTGGGTATAGAGGAGATGAAGTTAGGGTTTCTATGACTCAGGCTAATGAAGTAAATGAGTTAGTTCCATGTGATCCTTTTAATAAGTATTGATGTATTGGCTCTCTTGCGTATAGTGTAAGAGAGCCAATATTATTTTTTTGGAGGTGATTGCTATTGGATTCAAATATGCAGGTGAGAATAAGGAATTATCAGATAATTCGGGATGCAAAGATGGAATTTATTCCAGGATTAAATGTATTAATTGGTCAGTCTAATAATGGCAAGTCTGCTTGTTTGAGGGCTTTAGAGACTGCTATTTATAATCTTTCAAGAGAAGGGCATGTAACTTTGGGAGAGACCAAGTCACTTGTTGGTATTCAGTATAAGGGACATCAGGTTATATGGAGAAGGGATACGGAATCGTCGTCTCAAGTTTCTTATCGTGTGGATGGTAAGATATACACGAAGTTGGGAAAGGGGCAACCAGAGATAGTATCTAAAGTATTAGGTATTTCAGAGGTAGAGATTAACGATAGGAAATACAGAATTAATTTTGGTAAGCAGATGACTTATCCGTTTTTATTAGATCTGACTCCGTCAGAGTTGTTTAAGTTTATTATTCAGTCATCTGAAGAAGACAATATTACATCAGTTCTTGACTCTATGAGAAAGGATGCAAACCAGCTAAGTATAGATGTAAAATCTGATGAAGTTACTAGAAATGAACTAGGTAAGACATATCAGAGAGAGTTGGGAAAATATAAGGGAAAAAGAGAGTTTGTTCCTTATTGTAATAAAGTGCTTGAACTAGACAGTAAGGTTAAGGGTTATAAGAGTCTTAGTGATAGTGTAGAAAGTTATGAGAAGTGTTCTTATGCTATACAGAAAAGTGAAAAGGAATTAAGAAGAATAGAGTACAAAGTGTCTAATGTAGATAATGTCTGTAATGAACTTGAGAGTAAGTTTAGTCTTTTGAATGAGTTAAAGAAAACCTTAGAGAGGTATATGTCTCTAAACAGGGATATTGATTTAATGGGAGGGGAGTTAAAAGAGTGTACCAGAGTTCTTAACTTAAGTGAGGGATTTGATGATATATATGGAAAGTTTATGAGGATCTTGGAGACTAAAAAAGAATTTGAAAGCTTTATTGACCTTAAAAGAAGATATGAAGATTCTTGTAAGTTAATGAGTGGTTGGAACGATGAAGTAAGTAAGGTGAATAGTAGAGTTAGTGAATATGATTCTATTTTAGAGGTTGTAAATAAAAAGATAAGGATTTATGAGGAGATAAAGATAAATAAAGAAGAGATAGAAGGAACTATCTGTAAATATGGTGGTTTTATTAGGGATATAGAAGAATACCAGAAGAACATATCTAAGGCAGAATTTAATGCTAAGGCTGCTGAATTGGAAATTAAGGAATTAGGTGTTTGTCCTTATTGTTCTCAGCCTTTAAATAATTATGGAGGATGTAATCATGGATGTTAAAGAAAGGTTTGATGCTCTTAAAAAGAAGAGAGACGATGCTAAAACTTTGCAGGTTCAACTTAATACGAAGATTGATTCGGCAAAGGATTCTATTAGTGAAATAGAAAATCTCTGGAAGGAGAAGTATAATATTTCTACATATGCTGAGGCACAGCAGTTATCTATTAAAATGGAGAAGGAAATCACAGAGGTGTTAGACTCTTGTGAAGAATTTCTTAGTAAAGCAGGAGTTTAAAAATGGATGTTTTAGAGAGATATGATAAGTTAAAGACTAAAGCAATTCAAATAAGGGCACAAGCACAGCAGTCTTACAAAACCTGTTTTGATATTAAGGGGCAGTATGATCAGATTACCAAGAAGTACCAAGAAGATAGGGATTCTTTGAACATACAGAATTTTGCCATAGACACTTTAAAAGAGATAATGGACAAGATGTCTCAGGAACATGTAGAGAAGGTAGTAAATTTATTAACTTATGCCTTACAATCTATTTTTTATGATAGGAATTATATGGTGGAGATAGTGACTTCTGATAAGAGAGGAGTAAAAACTGCTGATTTAATGTTGGTAGAACAGACTGAAGCTAAGGTGGTTAGGTCTCCTTTTAGTGATGCGATAGGAGGTGGAATTTTAGCAGTATGCGGGTTAGTACTTCAAATCTATTATTCTCATGTATTAAATCAGTCTCCTGTTCTTTTTTTGGATGAACAATTATCTCAGGTTAGTAGTGAGTATATTCCTACGTTAATGGCTTTTGTAAAGGAGTTGGCAAGTAGTAAGGAGTTAATTCTAGTTCTTATTAGCCATGATGATCGTTATATGGCATATGCTGATAGAAAATATGAAGTAGATTCTGGGAATGTAAGGGAGGTGAAATAATGGGAGAAGATATAGGACAGAAAAGAAGTTGGTTACCTCCCTTTCTTGATAGAAAGTATGTATTTGATGAAGGGGATAATTTTTCTATTGCTTATGTAGGGGATATGCATCTTCATTGTAGCAATTTTAGATCTCGTGTTGACAACTATCCAGAAACTTGTATTGAAAAACTTGGAATACTTAGAAAAGAAATGAATTCTAGGGGAATTAAATATTTGTTTTGTCCTGGTGATATTTTTCATGTTCCTAAAGAGAGAACTGACTTCGAGTTTGCAGTTATGAAAGAGTTTTATAAGTTTAGGGATTTAGGAATAAAGGTATTTGTCTCTACAGGAAATCATGATATTTCTCAAGAGAGAATAGAGAACATAGAGAAGTCTTCTTTGGGTCTTCTTTATTTGTCTGAAGCAGTACTACCTTTTACTAAAGTGACATTTAGAAGGGGTAATAAGGTTCCAATTGTTGTAACAGGGCTTCACTTTCCTAATGATGTGGAACCTATACAGGATCTTAATGCTTATAACATATTAGCTTGTCATAAATTTTATAACATAGTTGGAGAGCCTTCTATTTTTGAAAAGGATTTAGACTTTTTAGGGTATAACATGTATTTGATGAACCATGATCATGTACCTTATCCTTTAAAGCAGGTGAAAACCTCTTCAGGAATGGTAACTATAGTAAGACCTGGTTCTTTTATGCGAGCTACTTCTCATTCATATAATACTAATAGAATGGTTTATATGGATGAAATTAAGTTCAATGGTCATGTGGAAGTTATTAGGAATACTCTTCCAGTTAGGGCTCCAGAAGAGATATTTTCAGCTAATACAGTTGACAGAGTAGAAGATAATTCTCTTATGAACATATCTAGACAGATGGTTGAACTGGTTACAAAGATGTATGAAATTGATGAATCAGGATTATCGATATATACTATTCTAGATCAGACATCTATAGATGTAAAGGTAAAAGAAAGAATAGTAATGTATCTTGAATCATTCGGCATTTTTAGAAAGAGAGTGTCTGAAAATATTTGAGATGCGTATTATTAATAGTAAAATAATTTTAGGAGGGTGTAATATGCCAGATTTAGATTTAGACCTTGATAGTGTGGATCTTGATGATGTAAGTCTTGATGATGTAGACCTTAGTGATTTTGGGGAGGTGAATGAGTCTGTTGATTATCCACATATTAAAGTGGGTAGTAAATCTCTTAAAGAGTTCTTAAAGGTAGCTACAAAGGTTTGTAGTTCAGGTGGAAAGGATATCATTTCTAAGGCTGTTTGTCTTGTATATGACAAAGAAAAGGAGAAAGTTGTTTGTTATGCAACTGACTTTGATGTATATGTTGAAGTGGATTTAGAGTCTTTAGACATGGAGAATATTCTTACAGAACCTGTTGTTATTGCAACTAGTGTATTGACTAAGCTTTGTTCTGCTGTACCTACTAATACTCTTATCTATAAGAAAGAGGACTCCTTCTTTATTCGGCTTTATGGTGGAGATATGGAGATTGAGACCAATAACATTGTTGTAGATAAGTTTAAGTTTTCTGACTCTGTTGAAAAAGTAGATTCTATTAGTGCTGAAGGTCTTTATTCAGTAATTAAAGATTTTGGACCTGTAGTGTCAGCTGCTGTAAACCCTATAGAGAAGAGAATTGTAGTTGAGTCTGATGGAGCTTTTGCTACATACTTATTCTCTGTTCTTAGATGTAAAGGAATTAAAGGTGAGTATGATATCAAGTCAAAAGATATTGAAGTTCTTAAGATTCTTAATGTATCTAAGAAAGATGAGGAGCTTTTAGTTAATAAGACTGTTGAAGGAACTGCAGTTAAGAGAGTTCAGATTGTTGGATCAAATTATAAGTACACATTTTTAGTTTCTGAAGCTCAGGTATCAGATACTCTTAAGAGTAATATGGAGACAGTACTTGGTGATTCAGGAGTTTACATCGATTATGTTCAGATAGCTAAAATGTGTGATCTTGCGTGCACTCTTCCTTTTGCTCTTGGTAAAGTGGGAATGAAATATTCAGAAAGTGGTATTTCTCTTGATGTAAAGACTAAGAAAGGTACCAGTAATCTGTTTGACATCCCAGGAAGCATTGAAGGAAAGGTTGATACTAATGGGAAAGAGCTTGTTGTGCAGGCTAAACTTCTTATGATTGTTCTTAAGTCATTTGCTGGTAAAGCGTCTATTAGACTTTCTTTAGCAGAAGAGGGAATAGGAATTAAGGCAGATGATTATGAGGCAGTTATTTATAATGAGGCTGTCTAATTATGGTATATGTTCTGTTGGTTGTTTCTATTTTAATTGCACTGTTACCTCTTGTTTATGCAAGTGAAGTAAAAGAGATTATAGAGTATAGCTCCGATGGAAATTATTTTGTTGAGGTAATTATTCAAGGGAAAGTTTACTATGGATTTAGCTCTAGATTATCAGTGGAGAATTGGTATAATAACAAGTTCAGAGGTGATAGTAAAATTTTAATAAAAATGAAGAGGGAAAATGCTGTTATTCTTTTACAGAATGTACAGTCTATTAGGACTATAACGGGATTATTTAAGATAGTTCTAATAAGAATGTTTAATTAGGGGGAAGTAAGTTGTTATCTTTAAGGGAGAAGAGAGAACGAGTAGAAAAGATTGGCAGAATTAAGAGTCTAATTACTGATATTAAGGATTTTCCTAAAAAGGGAGTAATGTTTAAGGACATATCTCCTTTATTAGCTGATTCTGAAGCTTTTAGGGATACCATACTTTATCTACAGAACATGTGTGAGGTTCCTGACTTCTATTTGTGTATGGATGCTCGTGGATTTTTGTTTGGGGCTCCTATGGCTTATAACAATGATAAGTCTGGACTTCTTATGTGTAGGAAGAAAGGAAAGTTACCAGGTGAATGCAGTTCTAAGTCTTATAAACTGGAATATGGGGAGAGTGCTTTAGAGATTAGGAAGGGTATTGCACCTAGGGGATCTAAGATTGTTATTGTTGATGATTTGTGTGCAACTGGGGGAACATTGTTAGCTGCTATAGATCTTTGTAAAGATCTTGGTTTGGAAGTATTATGTTGTCTGTGTGTGATTGACTTAAAGGATTTAGGGGGAAGCTCTAAGTTGAGAGAAAAGGGGATTAAGTTCGAGAGTTTAATCACATATTAAACTGTAAGGGTCTAACTTTATTGTTAGGCCCTTATTTTTGTGCATATTGCTACTTAGAAGGCTTTTCAAGGTCTTCTTTTTGTACATTTTGACTATTGACAAATGAGTCTAAATATGGTATAATTATATTAACATCTTAAATAAAGAACATTCTAAAGGAGGTAACGAGATGTTGAAAGGAATTATTGGAATTTTAATCGCTCTGGGCATTTTGGCAGGGTCTGTTTGTTTAAGGGACTCTGAAGTTAATGATACAGAGCCTACTAAAGAGGAAGTAATCTATAATGAGAATACTTCTGATGAAACAGAATCTACTAAAGATGATATTGTAGAAGAGAAATCTGATGTAGACAGTATAATGCGTAGTTCTAGGGAGTTAAGTTACGATGAGTTTACAGAAGTATTAAGTAAGTGTGAGGATTCTGGATGGATATTTCAGTTTTCTGCACCCATTAATGGAGGTAATATTACAGGATCTCAATATGTGTTTCAGAAAGATGGTGTTTATTCAGTACTAAAGGAGTTATCTTTTGTATCGGGTAGCATCGGAGATTTATCTGCAAATACTCAGTATAGTGTATCATGTACAGAGGAGAGTATTGAAAATAATGAGAGTATTGAGGGTCTAGAAGTTGCTCCAGAAGATATTCATAGTTATGTAGAATGTGGTTCTGTTGTGTATGTGGGAAGTCTAAGTAATTCAGATATTGGGGATGTGGAATTAACAGAAGTTTATAAAGATCGATATGTGGAGATTTATACAGATGGAACGTATTACTATATGATGAATAGTATGGAAGACCAATTAGTAATTGCAAATGTGGAATAGGAAGGAGATAACAAATGGAGATTAAAAGAGTTGAAAGTTTAGGAGATATAGTTGCTTTTAAACCTAAGGAAATTCAGGTGCTTGGTTCTGTGTATGATAAGGTTCCTGCAGAGTTTTTTGATAGTTTTTGTGTGGTATGTCAGAATGCTAAGAAGTCTTATGATGCAAAAGTATCAGAAGCGAAATCTAAAGGAGAAAAGCCAAAATCAGCACAGTTTAAAAAAGAGGCAATAGCGGAGAACATTACTCCATTCTTAAATGATAAGTGTGGAGTAAGTGATGTGAAGAGGGCTAAGAGTGTTACTAGGGTAGTAAAACCTAAGGGGACTTCTGTAAGAAAGGAAAGAGAAAGTCTAATTAAAGAGGTAGATACTTCTTTAGAAGACTTGGACGACATCTTTGGTAATTTTGATGCGGAAACTTATGAACCAACAAGAATTAATGTAGAGGAAGCTATTGAGGGAACACCTTTTGAGAATACTTCAGTTGATCTTGGAGATGATTTGTTTTCTGGAGACGAACTGAATGATTTTGATTGGGAAAGCTTGAGTGGAAGTACTAATTAGTACTTCCACTTTCGTATAATATAGTAATTAGAATATTAAAGGAGGCTTAATATGGATTATTCTAATGTAACTCATGAAAATATTGAAAAGTTCTGTCAGGAAAATAAGAGGAGTTTAGCTTATTCAGAGTCTTTGTTTTCTATAGATGATAATAGAGATAAAGCAAGAGACTTTAGTGAAGAAAAGTTAAAAGTTTTATGTTGTTATTTGACACCAGCTAGTTCTAGAGCAGTATCAAATACTCATAATGCTTTGCACACTTTATCTAAAAAGTCTTCTCCGGAAGAAATTATGGTGGATTCCTGTTATTACCCAGAAAGTGACAATGAAGAGGTTTTTGATAGTAATGGAATTCCTTATATCTTTGGATCTACTTGTCATCAGCCTATTTCTTTTTATGATATTGTGTTTATTTCAAATGCAGTGTGTCCTGAGGTAATGAATCTGCCTAAATTTTTATCTCATTCAGGTATAGGTTACACAATTGAGCAGAGAAGAAAACAGGATATTCCAATGTTAGTCTATGGTGGTGCTGCTGCAACTGAAATGTCTATTGTCTTAGGTAAGATTGAGAGAAATGGAGAAGATATTGGACGTTCTCTTGTGGATATGTGTAATTATGGTTATGGTGAAGGTATTTTAACAGAGATTTGTGCAACTTTTCTTAAGTATAAAAAGGAAGGAATGAATTTACATGACAAGGAAGCTTTAGAGGAGAGACTTATTTCTGAAGGGGTTCTTCATGATAATCTTTATTTCCCAGATAAGTATAGTTGGATTTATGATGAAGAGGATCAGTTTACTATTAAGGCAATTGAGAGGTTGGATGAACGAGTTCCAGAAAAAGTTAAATATAACACAATTAGATTATCCACAGCTGATGACATGGGATGGAATACAAAGACATTTAATTTATCAGGTGATAATGCTGATTCTCATGATTTTCAGATTTCTTCTGGATGTAGTGGTGGGTCAAGTAATTGTTCCTTCTGTTTGGAGGCTACTTTAGCGGGAGGATATAGAGAGAAATCGTTTGAGAAGATAAAGCAGGAAATGCATGATATTGTAAAGGATTGTGCTCCTAATACTATTTCATATTTTTCATATAATCTTAATTATTATCAGAGATTTATGGATTTGCTTGGAGCAGGGGCTGATTATTTCTCAGGTGTGACACTTCTTAATGAGAGGCTTGATGTAGTAGCTAATTCTCCAGAGCAGTTAAAGTTAGCTAAGAAGTTAGGATTAAAGAGATTTTCAGGTGCTGTTGAAGGATTTGGAGAGAGAATTAGGAATGGTTTCTTAAATAAGAATCTTGACAAGGCAACACTGATTAAGGCTCATGAAGTAGTATCTTCATTAGGTCTGATGCATTTTAAACAAGGAATGATCAGAACTGGCTTTGAGACAGATCAGGACATTGACGATTTTATCTCAGAAGTAGATGATATGATTAGAGTTAGAAATGAAGCTGGAGCAAATCACAGTTTTCAGTTTAATATTACTCCTCTTGTTTATTATAACTCTACTGCTCTTAGGTGGTTTGCACGTAAAACATCTGTAGAATCATTTAATAACGAGAGAAATATGGGTCGTTTTCTTGATGCTATGAAAGAAAGGGGCATTAGAGCTAAGTTTAATGGTAAAGGCTGTGGTACTTGGTTGGAACAGTTACTTCTTGATTTTGGACCAGCAGGTACTGATTGGTTAGTTGGTCTTTCAGAGGATCAGGGTATTAATTATGTTAGATTCTTTGGGGATAAAGTGAAAGAAGCTGCTGTTACTGAGTTGACTAAAAGGGCTTATGAACCTTTATTCTTTGTTAAAGAGAGACCTGATGATTGGATTTTCCCATCAGATAACGTGGATGCTATTCCTAAGCAGATGGCAAAAATGTGGAGAGATCGTTTCCATAAGTGGATGGAAGGTGACGGGCATGCATATGATTATCAGTTATGTCTTAGAACTCCTGCTAATCTTAAGGGAAATAAGTGTTATGGTTGTGGAATGTGCCATAATAAAGAAGAGATTAATCAGATGGTTAATCGAGAGATTTGGGATGAGCATACATATGAGCAGGTTGCCGAGATGCTTTCAGACTCTAGAGAGCAGAAAGACGTTCGTGTAGTAGTAAAAATGAAACCAGAGTGGTCTATTTATAATAGAACTTCTTTAGCTCACTATATTACATCTAGAATTTTACAGAAGAACGATGTAATAGCTGATAGGTTTTACAATGTTGGAAAGACTTCACTTACTTGGTATTCTGATAAGGGTCAGAAGGGTTGGTATGGAGGAACTTGGTGTTTTAATATTGGATTAAGAGATCGAGTGTCTTTGGTAGAGTTTGAAAAGATTCTTGATGAAGTGAATAAGGATCTTGAATCTTGTCAGATTGTGAGATTTATTGATGATACAAAGGCTCAGAAGTGTAAGATTCAGTGTAGAAATCTTGTAATTGGGCAGACATCAGAGTATTCATTTTCACAGTTAAAGGACAAATATAATACTTGGGTAGATAAGAATTGCCCGGTTCCTGTATTTGTTAAATCTATGCAGGGAAGTGAACAGGAGATGCAAGAACACCCAGAGTTAAGTGGTAAAATTTTTATGGCTCAGAAGGGTAATTCAGTTCTAATTTCAATGGATTGTCCTGGAAATATCAGTCCATATGTAATTATGCAGGGAATTATTGGTAAGGGATATCCAGTAGTTCTTTCTAAGTTTGCTTTTGATGTGATTGATTATGGAGAAGAAGTTGATATGGTGGACGATAAAGGAAACCATCTTTGTTATTCTTATTTGACTGGTAAGTATAACAGGAAATCTTACACAGAGATGGCTAAAATTTATCTATATCAGCTTACTAAATAGCAAAAGATTTAAGGGAATGATGTTATTTTCATTCCCTTCTTTTATGTTTTGATATAAAGTTAAGTATTAAGTGAATAGGAGTGATGGTATGAGTGATGAAGTAATATATGCGTTAAAGAATTGGTTTGGGATAAATACAGATTCCTCATTGAGTGTATTACAAGACATGTGGGTAAAAGGGGACTTACTAGAGTTATATAAGATCACTCAAAGTGTTTACAGGGATAAGGGAATAGATAGGGTCCATTTATATAGGTGGGAAAATGGGGTTAGAGAAAATGAGGAGCTGCTATCTTGGACTACGGATTTAGAGGTAGCGTTAAGGTATAGAGATTTGTGGAAAGTAGGGTGTCTGAAAGAAGAGGATATAGAAGTTTCAAGAATATTGTTAAATACAGACTTTGAAAGAGAATATAATTTATGCTGGAATAGTTTGCTTGGTTCTTACTCCTCTCAGGAGGTAATATGTGTTAATAAGATTGGACTTGTGTATTTTTGTGCAAAATAGACAAAAACAATTCAATTCTTTGTGCACTTTGACTATTGACAAAACTCTCAAAATCTGGTATAATTATATTAACACCTTAAATAAAGAACATCCTAAAGGAGGACACATAAATGTCAAGATTAAGTTTAGCAGAAGCAATCAGTATTCTTGAGAATAAAGGTTATACAGTAGAAAAGAAAGACTGGTATAAGGTAAGAAATAATGTTGGAGTGATGGATTTTCCTACAGGAAGAGATTTAGTTAAGTTTGTAAGAGGTCTGTGTAAGGAGATTGAAGATGATAGTAGTTTGTTAAGTATCGAGGAGTTAAACAAGATGCTTAATGAAGAGAAAAACAAGATTGAATCTCTTGGATATAAATTATGTAAAATAATTCCTGGTATTGAAATAAGAAATTATAGATGTTATTATGGATTAACTGAGTATGAAGGAGATAAGGCTAAGATAAGTCTTTCTAAATATTATATCCATAGGGAGCTTAAGGATTATGTTAGAGAAACTATAATGCATGAGTTGTGTCATTGTGTAATATCTTGTAAGGAAGATGGACATGGCAAAGAATGGCAGAAAGTAGTAACAAAGGTGAATAATGAATATGGGTATCATATATCCCGTTTAGGAACTAAAGAGAGACTTTCTAAAGAAGGGGTAGAGAGTCCACTTAATGTGGGAAGGAAGTTTAAATATAAGGCTATTTGTAATGAATGTGGAAGTAGTTTTAAGGTTAGTAGGGCTACTAATTTTATTAAGCATCCAAATGAGTATACATGTGCAAAGTGTCATAAATGCAGTTGGAATATAGAGGAAGTATAAATGGAGCAGAGATTAAATCTTTATGTAAGGAGTTTATTGGCAGGTGTATATTTGTCCATAGCTCTTGTTGTAGGATGGAAGTTTGATATAGAAGTTTTGTACTGTTTATTAGGGTTGGTAGTTGTGGTTAGTGTGTTAAGAAGTTATCCGATTCTTAGTTTGAGAATCGGACTTTACTTTGATATTAGATATAGACCGTTGGATATTATGTTTACATATTTGTGGAATTTATTAGGATCCTTTACCGGTATTTTGATAGGAGCACTATTGTTTACAGATGAGAAGTTGATATACTTAAGTGATAAGTATCAGAGTTTTGTGCAAACAAGTGAAATATATGTCTTTTTTAGTTCTTTTATAGCAGGAATATTTGTAGTTTCTATTTTTACTACATGCATAAGTACTGCTGTTGGGTTGTTTGTCATTATGTGTTGTTTATTAATAGCAATTCCTTATGTATTTGGAATTTGCTGTTGGGAAGAGTATATTTTAATATACTTATTCACTAGAGATGTCTCATTGTTAGTAAAGGGATGTATTAGTTTGGTAGGGATGACTTTAAGTGGTGTAGTTTATGTATTATATTATAGTTTAATTGAAGGAGGGTCAGAGGATGAAGAAGGATAAAGATGAGAATATTGACGAAGAGCTTAATGAGGAAGTAAGTGAAGAAATGAGCCTTAATGAAGGGGAGTAGAGTAGAGACTCTACTCCTTTTCTCGTATTATATTTGTGGTTGTTATATCTATGAAGACAGTTGGATAGAAGTCCTAGTAAGGGTAACCGGCAATGTAATACCTATAAATAGTAAATGTCATCATGAGGGAAGAGCTTTACTATTTGATAGATAGTCAGTATTACCATAAGTAGCAACTAGAGAAGTGTTAGGTATAATTATCATCAATTAGTAGGTATTTTTAAGTAGTATAAAAGATAATATTTATTAAAAGAGAATATTCCTAAGTGGAGATAAGACCTAGATAGTATTAAGTAGTATATAGATAAGACCTAGACCATAAGTAGTCACTGTCGATGACCTATATACCTCACTGCTATAAAGCTGTTAACTACCATATTAAAGTTCTATAGTATAGACATTAGTACTAATAGCTAGGCATAAAATCGTAGTGACTAGAACTTAGAGGAGAGATAGTTATTATCAGTAAAGATGTTTATTAGTTAATAACGACTTGAAGTTCTGGGGTAGACAGCTACTCACTTATAAATAAGTGAAATAGTAATTTAAGGAGGTTAGTAATGAAGATTACAAGGAATTCGAGTGAAACAAGGAGGTTTAGTGAGTTGTGTACAGGAGATCTATTTGTGGATATAACACAGGAATTATACATGAAAGTAAAATCTCCAATAACTAATGCTGTTAATATTAGTCTTAATTCACTACATAGATTTAATGAGACTGGATTAGTTTCTTTAGTGCATGGCAACCTTAAAGTTTCAGATGAAATTATTGTAGTTCCTTTTGAGGAGATTAAGCCAGGTAGTACCTTTCAGGTTGAAAGAAGTTTTTATCTTAGACTTACCGGAGTAGATTCAGTTAATCTAGCAACAGGTGATCTGGAAGTATTCCCAAAGGCATCTTGGGTGCATAAAGTTAATTTGTCACTTGAAGTAGAAGAGTAGGAGGTTGTTATGAAAGTAATTGATGAGAGGTCTTATCCGAACACAAGTTTTAATATGTTGTCTTATGGAGATACTTTTATTTATAACTCACAACTTTACTTGAAGGTTGATTCAACACAGGCTTTTAACTTTAATACAAATCAGTTAGGTTATTTTGCCTCTTTTGTTAAGGTAGCTTCTGTTAATGCATCTCTTTCGGTGACTAGATAAATGGATACAGTACGGTTAGTTAATAAACTTTATGAAGATGAAACTACATTAATTAAGCCTTCTTCTATTTTGTCTAAAGAGGAGATAGACAAGGACAACTACTTACTATCATCATTCTATTTTGGTATAGATAGAATTCGTTTGGTTACTCCTCAGTTTTTGATAGGGTCATCTAAGTCTATAGGTCCTATTACGTCTAATGATGTCTCTGAGTATGTTATAGGGCTTATTCAAGAGCAAGGCAGAGCTTTAGTTATGTTTGATTCTTTTCATAATATTATTGTCAAACCTTTATTTGAAAAGAGGTTCTTGTCTTCTGGAGAGTTAAGATCTATTCCATTTGGTTTGTATAATTTTATTAAACCTAGACCAAATGATCTTAATATACAAGAATCTTATAGACCAAATCTTCCTATCTTAATAGTAGAGGGTCTTCGTGATTGTCTGCTTTTACAGCAGATATATCCATATACTTTAGCTATGCAGACAGCGGGTATTCCTTCTCAGATCAAAATGGTGCTTAATACGTTAACAAATAATCTTATTCTTGGGTTTGATGAAGATGAAGCTGGTATGAAAGCTTATAATTCAGTTAAGTATAACACTTCGTTTAATATATCAAAACTTTCTTATCATCCTTATAAAGATGGTGGCACTTTATCTGAGTTATACTTAAAGGATTCTTTTAAGTATCAGCTGTTTCGTAGTAGTTTATTGACACAGTTGACTATTCTATCTAAAAACATTAAGTACTAAGGGGGTTTATATGTTAACGACAAGTGCTAGACCAAAAACATTTGATGAAGTTGCAGGACAGGAGATACCTAAGAAGTTATTACAGGCTATTATTAAAAATCCGGAGACATCGCCGCACTCTATTATATTGTGTGGGCCCTGGGGCTTAGGGAAGTGTGTTCTTCCAGAGACTAGAGTAGCTACATCAGAAGGATACTTAAAGATTAAGGATTTATTGGTAGCTGAAGAAGGGTTTACTGATTATGTAACGGAGGTAGAGACTCGTTATGGTAAAAAACTTTCTTCTCACTTTTATAAGCAGAAGAAATGTAAGGTAAATCTTCTTCACTTAAAGAATGGAGAAGATATTAATGGTACTGATGCTCATAGAGTATTAGCTTATCATGATTCTAAAGTTGATTTGTGGAGAACTGACGTTCTTGAAAAGGGAGATTATATTTTATTTCCTAAGAAATCTGTTGGTGAGAATTGGAAGAGAAATGTTGATTTAGCTTATGCTGTAGGCTTATGGTTAGGAGATGGATTCTATTCTAAAACAATGGGTTTTTGTGGTACTTATGATATGTGTTATAAGTTTGCAAGGATATGTAATTGGAGTGGTGCTATAACACAGGATAAAAGAAAAGAGAATCTTTATACTGTTAGACCTGTAAAGACGGATAATGTTCTTTTTGAATTGAAGGAACATTCAGATACTAAAGAGATTCCTGAGTATATCTTTACTTTGGATTATGATTCTAGAGTTGCTTTTGTTCAGGGATTGTTAGAGACAGATGGAACAATTAGTAAGTATGGTTCTGTTGAATGGACAATGAAGTCTAAGAAGTTGATTAAGCAGTTATTAGAGCTTCTTCATACTTTAGGTATTACTGCAAAGTATACTGAGAAAATGGTGAAATATAAAGGAGAAGAAAGGATTTTTTATAGACTTAGAATTCCTTCTTCTCAGTCTGGTAGTTTAAATCTTATGAAGAATGGAAGAGATTTTTCTCACAAGGACTCTGTTAATGATAGAAATATTATTAAGGTGGATGGAGAATATATTTCTTCTGTTATAAGAGCTCATAGAATTAAGTTTCCTTTTAGGAATAAGGGAGATGTTGGTTCTCAGTTATCTTCTAATGCTAAGTTGTTTAATGCTATTACTGAAAGGTCTTTGATTAAATATAAGGAATTTTATGGAGAGCTACCTCTGGAATTAGAGGGATTGATTGGTTATACTTATGTTGAGATTACGGGTAAGAGCGAGATTTTCTCGGATGTATATGATTTAACAGTACCAGATGTTCATGAGTTCTATTGTCAGGGTACATTTAATCATAATACAACGTCTGCTCGTATCTTTGCAGTTGAATTAAATCATATGAAGTATGAGGATTTGGATAATTCTCCTTTTTATGTTGAGTATGATGCTTCTCAACTTAAGTTAGACTCTTTAAGACAGACAATTGAAACTTGGTATGCCTTTCCTTCAGGTGGATATCGTGTTATTGTGTTTGACGAGTGTCATCTACTTGATAAGAAACAGCAATCAGCTTTATTAAAGGTAATTGAGGACGGTATTAAAAATACATTCTTTATTTTTGCTACTACAGATGTAGATAAAGTTCTTAACACTATTAGATCTCGTTCGTTAGAGATTAGGTTATCTTTAATACCTAAAGAATCTGCTTGTGAAAGAATTAGAGAGGTAGCTAAGCAGAATAATATTCTTTTAGATGAAGAAGTTGTTGAGAGGATATATAAGGTATCTAAAGGTCATGGGCGTGATATGATGATGGCTTTAGATAAGTATTCTATGTTGGGTAAAGAAGCTTATATGGGATTATATGTTTCTTGTACTGATTGTATTGAGAGTTATTTTACATCATTTAGTGATAAGGATAAACTTTTTGCTGCTATTGATTCTATCTTGCAGTTTCCTCTTTATACAATTAAAGACGATTTTGATAATTACATTTTACAATTATGTAAAGATATGACATATGGTAAGTTAACTCCAGTTATTCAGTATTTTAAGCAGAATACACTTAAGTTAATTAAGATTACTATGCAGGATTGGTTTAGATCTTCATTTCAGTCTGATGTAGAGTTACAATCTGCTTTACTTTGTTTGTATCAGATGATGATTCAATCTTCGGTTCAGCCTACTGTCACAAGAGCAAACCCTAATGCAAGGAGGTAGATATGGGAGTTTTTGTTGATATAAATGATATGAAACCTTGTATTACGGATAAAGGTGTTAAAGATTTAATGAAGTTGGCTGAAATTGTTGTGAATTCTCATTATTCTTATACTGACTTGGATACTAGAGAGGATTTAAAGCAGGTTGCTTTACTTAAGGCTATTGAGTGGTTAAATAAAACTGATTATGATGCTTCTCGCTCTTCTCTTAAAAA
>ERZ1024347.8-NODE-8-length-21342-cov-9.680979_pt1 | contig 21342 bp, 14 predicted proteins | sample MGYA00520790_ERZ1024347 | MGnify/ENA primary metagenome ERZ1024347 (study PRJEB33242, sample SAMEA3444256) | Homo sapiens | biome: Host associated; feature: Gastrointestinal tract; material: Stool | place: Uganda | collected 2011-01-01 ...
TCCCGACGTTCAGGAAGCCTATGACATCGACACACGCGTTTACGTTGCGGAAATCGACCACGCTTTGAAGAGTATGAAGCGTAAATACAGAGTCAAACTTCGTGTATGATTGAAATTCTTGCTCCGGCAGGTGATTTAATATCGTTAAAATCGGCAATAGCCTCAGATACCGACGCGGTTTATCTGGGGCTATCCGCGTTTAATGCGAGGATTAAGGCCGAAAACTTTACAACCGAAAACATCAAAGATACGGTGGATTATTGCCACCTTTTCGGCGTGAAAGTTTACGTCACGATAAATATCGCCGTGAAAGAGTCGGAGAAGGAAGAACTTAAAAGTATTATCGTCGCGTGCGGACAGGCGAACGTCGACGCTTTTATTATCACGGATATGTTAGCGCTTGAACTTGCAAAAGAATTTGCGCCGAAAGTCCGTCTGCACGCGTCCACTCAATTCGGCGTATGCAACGCGGAAGGCGCGAAATTTGCAGAAAGCCTTGGGTTTTCACGCGTGGTTTTGTCGCGCGAGGCGACAATCGAAGAAATCAAAAAAATCAAAGCCGAAACAAACTTGGAAATCGAGTATTTCGTGCACGGTGCGCTGTGCGTTGCGTTTTCCGGGAAATGTCTTATGTCGTCGTTCATTAACAGTGGCAGCGGGAACAGGGGCAGATGCCTGCAACCGTGCAGATTGTTTTACACCGAAAAAACGACGGGAAAGCAAGGTTATCTTTTGTCGACTTCCGACTTATGCCTTGCCGAAAATTTGAAAGAACTTGCCGCCGCAGGCGTTTCGAGTTTCAAAATCGAAGGGCGACTTCGCCGTCCCGAATACGTTTTCAAAACTGTTTCGACTTACAAAAAAATCGTAAAAAACGGGTTTATTGCACAAAAAAACGATATAAACGCCTTAAAATCCGCTTATAATCGTGGCAACTTTACAAAAGGATATTCCTTTGACGACACGAAAAATATTATGAGCGAAAAGGTTCAAGGCAACATAGGGCTTCTGGTCGGTAAGGTCGCAAGCGTCGATAAGCAAGGTTATGCCGAAATCAGGTTTTTTGACAAAATCTCGGAAGGACAGGGCTACAAACTTCTGGACGAAAACGGTTTTGAAAAGTCGGGCGGCGCGTTTCCGAAAGCAAAAAACGGGAAATATCCGATTATCGTCGCAAAGCCCGGATACGAAATAAGAAAGACTTCGGATTCGGAATTTACCTTTTCGGAAAAGAAAATCCCGGTGAAAGTTAAATACCTTATCGACGAAAACGGGAAGTTTTCAGCGACGTACGAACATAAAGAGTTTGCGTATACCGTTTCATCCGATTTTGAAAAAGCGCAGAATAAACCGCTTGACGAGTTGACGATAACGGATTCTCTTTCAAAGACGGGCGACACGTGTTTTGTTGTCGAAAATGTGAACGGCAAAATATTATCCGACGTTTTCGCGCAAAGAAGCGTGCTGAATTCGTTGCGCCGCGACGCTTTGGACGGGTTAAAGGAAGAAATATTAAAATCGTATAAATTTGCGAAAAATGACGAAAAACCGTGTGAAACTATTATAAAAAACCGCAAAAATTATAATAATCTCATCGCTGTCGAGGTTCAAAACGAAAATCAACTGTCAGATCGCATAATAAACGAAGCGGACGTAATCGTGTTTTTCCCGGACGAGTTTTCGGAAAAATCGGTATCGTCGTTTTTGAGTTCATTGGGCGACAAAAAAGACAAAGCGTACTTGAAACTTACCGTAAACGCGCGTGAAGACGACGTCGACCTATATGAAAGTATTATTAAAAACATCGGCATTTCGGGCATTTACGCAACGAATCCGTATGGCATATACCTTGCGAGAAAGTATAATCTTAAACTGTTTTCGGGATACGAACTCAATATTTTCAACGAAGTCGACAAAAACCTTTTGTCCGACGATTTATTTGTCGCGAGCGCAGAACTTACCGAAAAGGAACTAAAAACATTTTCGACAACCCCGTTTGTTTTTGCATACGGATATTTGCCGCTTATGAATCTTTCACACTGCGCGTCGCAACTTCTGACGGGAAAAACCTGCAAAAACTGCGCTTATAAAAACGGCTTTACCTACGTCGACCGCAAAAATTACGAATTCAAAATACTGAGAAACAAGGCGGCAAACTGTTATTTCACGCTGTACAACTCAAAAATTCACGATATTTCGTCAAAAGTGAAGTCGAATTCTTTTAATTTATATCTGAATATGTTACAATTATCGCGTGACGAAGCGGACAACGTTTTCGTCGCGTTTAAGGATAATTTATCCTTAACGACTCGTGACAAAACCAACGGACATTTTATAAACGGTGTGTTATGAACGCTGAAAAAGCCTTAAAAACATTGGAATATCAAAAGATTCTGGATATGCTGAAAACGCACGTCTCGTCCGAGCGCGCAAGGGAACTTGCCGACGAAACGCGACCGACCGACGACAAAAACCTTGCGGAGTCTTGGCTTATTGAAACGTTCGAGGCAGACAAAATCCTGTACGAGCAGTCGTTAGACCCGAATTTCGCAATCGACAATATCGTAACGTCTTTGGAGCGCACGAGAAAACTTTCAAATCTCACGATGGCGGAACTTCTGAAAATTGCCCGCGTGCTGAAAGTGTCAAGGATTCTTAAAAATACTTTGTCGCGCGCAATCGACGCCGACGTAATAAAAGGATACTCGTTCGGGCTTTTCACAAATCTTCCTCTCGAAGAAAGAATCGACAAAAGCATAATTTCCGACACCGAAATGAGCGACGACGCAAGCCCCGCGCTTCGTCAGATCCGCATCAAAATCAGGCGCACCAACGAAAACGTCAAACTTAAACTGCAAAGTTACGTCACACAGGGTAAGTATCAGAAATATTTGCAGGACAACATCGTCACGATGCGCGGCGACAGATACGTTATCCCCGTTAAATCGGAGTTCAAGGATCGACGCCGACGTAATAAAAGGATACTCGTTCGGGCTTTTCACAAATCTTCCTCTCGAAGAAAGAATCGACAAAAGCATAATTTCCGACACCGAAATGAGCGACGACGCAAGCCCCGCGCTTCGTCAGATCCGCATCAAAATCAGGCGCACCAACGAAAACGTCAAACTTAAACTGCAAAGTTACGTCACACAGGGTAAGTATCAGAAATATTTGCAGGACAACATCGTCACGATGCGCGGCGACAGATACGTTATCCCCGTTAAATCGGAGTTCAAGGGCGCGATGCAAGGGCTTGTGCACGATCAGTCGGCGTCCGGGCAAACGCTTTTTATTGAGCCGCTTGCCGTTGTCGAACTTAATAACGAACTGAAAACCCTTCTTATCGAAGAGCAGCAGGAAATCGAAAAAATTCTTACCGACCTTACGGCTTCGGTGCGCGGCGACGTTAACGAAATCCTTAACAATTACGAAATTATCGCGCGGCTTGACCTGATTTTCGCAAGGGCAAAACTCGCAAGGACGATGAAGGCGATTATGCCCAAAATCAACGATAAAGGTTATATAAATATCGTTGCCGGCAGGCATCCGCTTATCGACAAAAACAAGGTAAAACCCATCACGATTTATCTTGGAAAAGACTTTGACGTGATGCTTATCACCGGTCCGAACGCGGGCGGCAAAACCGTAACGCTCAAACTTGTGGGGATTCTAGAAGTCATGGCGCTTTCGGGAATGTATATTCCTGCGGGCGCGGACAGCGAAATATCGACGTTTTCAAACATTTTCACGGATATCGGCGACGAACAATCAATCGAACAATCTTTGTCGACGTTTTCGGGACACCTTAAAAACATCGTGTCGTTTATAAACGATATCACGCCCGACACGCTTTTGCTTCTGGACGAACTAGGCGCAGGTACAGACCCGGCGGAAGGCAGCGCGCTTGCCGTCGCAATCACGAAAGAAATCAAAAAAGTCGGCGCGAAAGCGGTTATCACGTCGCACTTCAACGCGCTTAAAGAATACGCGGTCAGCACCGATGGCGTGGGTTCCAGCAGTATGGACTTCAACGTAAACACGTTCGAGCCGCTTTATCGACTTATCATCGGCTCAACGGGAACGTCCAACGCGATACAGATCGCAAGACGGCTCGGGCTCAAAAAGGAAATCGTCGACGACGCGGATTCCATGCTCAGCGAAGAGTCAAAATCGTTCGACAAAGTCTTAATGTCGGCGGAAAAAGCGCGAAAAACCGCCGAAGAATTGACCGAACAGGCAAAAATCCACAAAATAGAAGCGGAAAAAGAACTCAAAAACGTGCAGGACGAACTTAAAAAACTGCGCGATAACAACGAAAGACTTAACGAACAAATCAGAAAAGATACCAAAAAACTTATCGAATCCAGCGTGAGCGAGGCGAACGATATCATCGACGAGCTGAAAGAACTTTTGAATAAGCCCGACGAACAGGCGCTTTTCGAGGCAAGAAAACTCAAAAAACGCCTTGAAAATATGTCCGCCGAGTACGAAGAAAACGACATCAACGCCGAATACGATCAAAATCTTAATTTTATCGGCGGCGAAATCAAAGTCGGCGACGAAGTTTACGTCGATACGCTCGACAAAGTCGGTAAGGTTACCGCCGTCAACAAAAACGGCGAATACGAGATAATGCTCGGCGCGGTAAAAACCAAAGTTAAGGCAAAAAATTGCAAACGACTTGCACCGACAAAATCGAAATCGCAACGCGTGAGCGTTTCGAAAGCGTTCTCCAACGCACAAATAAAAACCGAAATAAACCTTCTCGGGAAAACCGTTGACGAGGCAATTTTTGAACTCGATCCGTTTTTGTATCAGGCGTCGGAAGCAAACGTTCCCGAAGTCCGCGTCGTACACGGCAAGGGCACGGGCGCGTTGAGAAAGGGCGTACAGGCTTTTTTGAAAGGTCATCCTTGCGTCAAGGAATTCCGCGACGGCGTTTATGGCGAAGGCGATAACGGTGTTACCATGGTGAAAATCAAATGATGCCCGAATTTTTCTCGGAAACCGAAACCAACACCGGTGCGACCGAGGCGAAAAAAGTAAAAAAACTTTTGTTCTGGTCATACGCATTAAAAGTCGCGTCGCTTTTATTCGTGGTACTCAGCGCGGTTTTCTCGCCTTATTATCTGATAGGATTCGCAATTTTTGTGATGTCAGGCATCGCGATGAAACAATCCGTGCTTGAAAGAACCGCAAGTTTTGAATACTTTTTCGTGCGCGACACGCTGAAAATAACGGCTTTTTCAAACTTCGGAAAGAAAAAGTATGAGATTTCGATACCCATAAACGATATCGTAAGCATTGAACGGGAATTTGAACGAATTCCTGAAAAAACCGACGTTTTTGCCGCACCGGAGGGCAAACGTATTATAAAAATCCGCTTTATTGAGAATAGTTTGACGAGAAATTTGTATTTTTCGCCTTGCTTGTATCTTGAAGCACTTATACGGAACAGGAAAAATGATTTACTTTGACAATGCGGCAACGACGCCGCTCGACGAAATCGCGATCGACGCACTTAAAGAATACGGAGTTGAAAAGTTCTTTAACCCGTCGGCGTTGTACCGCGAAGCACTTGAAAACACGAAAACCTTGAACGCCGCGCGCGAAAACATTCTGAAAATCATGCACGGCGACGGCGATTTTATATTCACCGCAAGCGGCACGGAAGCCGACAATATGGCGATTTACGGCGTGAAAAAACCGAAAAATGCGCGTATTATCGTGAGCGCAAGCGAACATTCCGCAATGCTCAACCCCGCAACCGACCTTCTGAACAAAGGATACGACGTTGTTTTTGCACCGCTGAACCCCGACGGAAGCGTTAATATCGACGAGTTCAAAAAACTTTTGAACAAGGACGTTTGTTTCGTGTCGATAATGCACGTCAACAACGAAACGGGCGCGGTGAACGATATCCAAAAAATCGTAAAACTCACGAAATCCGTCGCGCCGAAATCAATCGTCCATTCCGACGGCGTGCAGGCGCTTATGAAAGTCAAGGTAAACCTTATGAACCTTGGCGTCGATATGTATTCGGTCAGCGCGCACAAGGTTCACGCACCGCGCGGAGTCGGCGGACTTTACATCAGAAAGGGCGTAAGAATTAACCCGCTTATTCTCGGTGGCGGGCAGGAAAAGGGTTTACGAAGCGCAACGGAAAATCTTGCGGGAATCGTCGCTTTTTCAAAAATTCTTGAAAAATACGATAAAATGTTCAACGAAAATGTTGAAAAACGAAAAGTCGTCCTTGATTATCTTCGCCAAAAAATAAGCGAATCCATGCCTGAACATATTATCGTTTCGCCTGAAAACTCGCCGCATATTCTGATGCTTGCGTTAAAGGGCGTTCGCGGCGAAGTCATGCTGCACAGCCTTGAAGATTACGGCATTCTTATCGGCGTCGGCAGCGCGTGCAGCAGCAAAAAAGGCATCAATAAATTCCAGTCGCTCTTAAACCTTGACGACGAGCATAAGGAAGGCATTATCCGCGTCAGCGTGTCGGAAACGAACACGATCGAAGAATGCGATTTCTTCCTTGAAAAACTGAAATACCTCACGGATAAATTAACCGATTATAAAAGGATTTAATATGGAAAGAGTCATTCTTTTAAGGTTTTCCGAAATATTTTTGAAGGGAAACAACAGAAAATTTTTTGAAAAAAAACTTATCGATAACATCAAAGAAACGCTGAAAAGTTACGAATATCGTTTTTCAACGTCGCAAAACAGATACGTCGTGTCCGATTACGACGTCGACCTTGAAACGGAAATCGTCGAATGGCTGAAAAAAGTATTCGGCATTTATTCGTTGAGCGTCGCAAATAAGGTCAAAACGGATTTTGACGAAATAAGAAAAGCGGCGGTCGACTTGTTTGACGATACGCCTTTGAAATTCCGCGTGACGGTAAGAAGGGCGGATAAACGCGTCGAAATCCCAAGCCCCGTTATGGCTGCGGAAATCGGCGGCGACATTCTGGAAAAATATCCCGAAACGTCGGTGGATCTCACAAACTTTGACAAAGAAGTTTACGTCGATATACGCGAAAACGGATATACTTATATCTTCCTTGACAAAATCCACTGCGCCGGCGGCATGCCCGTAGGATCGAGCGGCAAAGCGCTTTGTCTGCTTTCGGGCGGCATCGACAGCCCCGTCGCGGCGTATATGATGGCAAAACGCGGGCTTCAAATCGACGCGATCCACTTCCACAGCATGCCGTACACGAGCGAGCAGGCAAAAGAAAAAGTCGTAAGCCTTGCAAAAATCGTTTCCGCGTACGCGGGACACATTAAACTTCACGTCGTGCCGTTCACCGAAATTCAGGAAAACATACACAAATTCTGCCCGCCCGAATACATCCGTTATGGCTGCGGAAATCGGCGGCGACATTCTGGAAAAATATCCCGAAACGTCGGTGGATCTCACAAACTTTGACAAAGAAGTTTACGTCGATATACGCGAAAACGGATATACTTATATCTTCCTTGACAAAATCCACTGCGCCGGCGGCATGCCCGTAGGATCGAGCGGCAAAGCGCTTTGTCTGCTTTCGGGCGGCATCGACAGCCCCGTCGCGGCGTATATGATGGCAAAACGCGGGCTTCAAATCGACGCGATCCACTTCCACAGCATGCCGTACACGAGCGAGCAGGCAAAAGAAAAAGTCGTAAGCCTTGCAAAAATCGTTTCCGCGTACGCGGGACACATTAAACTTCACGTCGTGCCGTTCACCGAAATTCAGGAAAACATACACAAATTCTGCCCGCCCGAATACATGATAACAATTATGCGCCGCATTATGATGCGTATTTCGGAAAGGCTTGCAATGCAAATCAATGCGGGCGCGCTCGTCACCGGCGAAAGTCTGGGACAAGTCGCGTCGCAAACCATGCAAAGCATCACGGTTACCAACAAGGTCATTGAAAGATTGCCCGTATTTCGTCCGCTTATCGGTTTTGACAAGGAAGAAATCGTGAAAATTTCAAAACATATCGACGCTTTTGAAACGAGTATCCTTCCGTATCAGGATTGCTGCACGATTTTCCTTCCGAAAAACCCCGTGATCCGTCCGAAACTTGAACTTATCGAACGCGCGGAAAAGGCTCTTGACGTCGAAGGTCTTATTAAAAGGGCGATGGACAATATCGAAGTTATCGAAGTCAAACATTGATTCAGTAATTGCTGAAATCGTCGATATTTATGTCGTTATTCAATAAAAACCAGTCGGTTTCGTGAACGTTACCGACTATTTTCATGCCGTATTGGTTGTAAAAATAGGGTTTTATATAATACTTCACAAGTTTTTTGTCGTAAACGACGTCGTAGAAACTCAGTTTATCGTTGCCGTTTTCGTATTGTCTGACAAGGGTTTCCCGTTCGCCGTCAAACCTGTAAACGTCGTAATAAAGATACGGTTCGGCGGCAATTTTCACGTTGACGATCCCGTCAGACACGCTGCATTCGATTTCTTCAACCGAAAACCCGTCAAAGCAGGTCGAATAGTTTTCGGGCAGGTTATCCCTTTTGAAGACTTCGCTTTTAAGATACGTTTTCGGTGTGTTCTTTGTCGCAAGCAGTACTTTTTGCTTGTTTTTCTGTGCGTAGGTGTCGATATCGACGCGATAAACGTCGCTTGGAATCGTAAACGCCGCAGATTTTCCGCTTTCGACGTACTTCAAAACTTCGCGCATGGAACGGGTAACGTAACTTCCGCCGGTTTCGTCAAGCGACATATCGTTGTTTTTCGCGCCCGACGCGTTGCCGTGCCACAAAAGATACGTGTGCGACGAAGTGTATGAGACGTTATAAGCGTCGGAATTCCCGTCCGCACCGCCGACCGTTCCCGTTTTTGCCGCAACCTGAAAGTCAAGGTTATTAAGTCCTTTTGCCGTGCCGTATTTTGCGGTATCGACCAGCACGTCGGTCATAATATAAGCGTCGGCAGGGGACAAAACGGCGTTTTGTTCAAGCGATTTTTCGTAAACGATTTTGCCGGATTTGTCGTAAATGCGGTTTATAAACGACGGCTTATTATAGATTCCCGAGTTTGCAAAAGTTGCGTATGCGCCGACAAGCGACAGCATGTTATTTTTTGAAAAGTTTCCAAGCGCGACCGTCGCGTTTTCGTCGAAACCGGTTTCGTCAAGCGACATATCGTTGTTTTTCGCGCCCGACGCGTTGCCGTGCCACAAAAGATACGTGTGCGACGAAGTGTATGAGACGTTATAAGCGTCGGAATTCCCGTCCGCACCGCCGACCGTTCCCGTTTTTGCCGCAACCTGAAAGTCAAGGTTATTAAGTCCTTTTGCCGTGCCGTATTTTGCGGTATCGACCAGCACGTCGGTCATAATATAAGCGTCGGCAGGGGACAAAACGGCGTTTTGTTCAAGCGATTTTTCGTAAACGATTTTGCCGGATTTGTCGTAAATGCGGTTTATAAACGACGGCTTATTATAGATTCCCGAGTTTGCAAAAGTTGCGTATGCGCCGACAAGCGACAGCATGTTATTTTTTGAAAAGTTTCCAAGCGCGACCGTCGCGTTTTCGTCGAAATCGGAAATATTTATGCCGACGCTGTTTGCAAACGACTGCACGTTCTTAAATCCCAGCGCGTTGTACGTTTTTACCGCAACGACGTTTGACGAAGTCATAATCGCAGCACGGACGTCGGTCCACCCGAGATAATGCTCGTTATAATTTTTCGGCATATATCCGTTGAAGTCGGTTTTCATATCGAGAACGGGCGTCGCAGGGGATACGACGTTTTCGCGAATAGCGGGCGCGTATATGACAACGGGTTTTGCCGTTGAACCGAAAGGACGATAAAAATCGTAAATATTGCGTTTTTTTGTTGAAAAATATGCCGAAACGCCCATATTTTTGTTATCGACGATTATCGACAAACCGTCGGCGCGGACGCCGTTTTTGTTCAGAACGTAAAAATTCGGATTGCCCAGAACTTCGGTAAGACACGCTTGGTAGCCGGGATTTAAGAAGGTTTCGATTTTATATCCGCCCGAAAGAACGCCGCCGACGGAAACGTTCAAAATACCTGCCGCCTCGAACGCCGCCGATTCCACGTAACTTTGCGTGTTGGAATATATTGCGTTCAGGTCAACCGAGATTTTTTCGTTCTTCGCGCTATTATATTCGGCGTCGGTAATTAAATTCTGATTTTTCATAAGAGAAAGCACGACGTTTCGCCTTTTCGTCGCGTTTTCGACGCTTGCGACGGGGGAATATTTTGACGGATTTTTAAGAATCCCCGCAAGCACCGCGCACTCGGACAGGGTAAGCGAAGAAAGGTTTTTGTTGAAAATACCTTTCGCCGCGCTTTTGACGCCGTAAAGCCCACCGCCGAAATACGACACGTTAAGATACGACGTCAAAATATCGTCTTTTGAATATTCTTTTTCAAGTTGTTTTGCGATTTTGATTTCGTTGAGTTTTCGTTTTATTGATTTTTCTTGCGTAAGGTGAGTGTTTTTCACAAGTTGCTGCGTAATCGTTGACGCGCCTTCAAGGGATCCGCCTTTCAGATTGTTTCTTATCGCGCCGAAAATTCTTATCGTATCGACGCCTTTATGTTTATAAAACCTTTTGTCTTCAACGGCGACGACGGCGTTTTTAAGGTTATCGGGCAGTTCAAAGTATTGCGCGAATGAATTTTTAAATCCTTCGACGTTATTGCCGTTTATGTCAGAAAAAACCGTCGTAATATCGTTTTTCGGCATTAAAGTATTATCGAAAACGGCGTTTTTTGTAATACTTTGAAAGGCAATTAAGCCACCACAGGTCAAAACCACCGCAATAACCATCGTTGACACAAGCAAAATCTTCAAAAACTTTTTCATAGTTGCAGTATGCATATAAGTCAAATTTTTATGTTTTTATAAGGCTTATTTCTTGCTTATATTTGTAAAAAAATGTATAATTTAATACTATGAATAGTATTATCGATTTCAAAAACAAAAAATATTGCGTGGTAACGTACGGTTGCCAGATGAACCTGCACGAGTCCGAAAAGATTTCGGGCATTTTAAGCGGTATGGGTATGAGCGCGGTGAACGAGCCTGAAAACGCCGACGTCGTGGTTTTCAATACCTGCTGTATCCGCGACACCGCTGAACGGGCGTTTTTTGTAATACTTTGAAAGGCAATTAAGCCACCACAGGTCAAAACCACCGCAATAACCATCGTTGACACAAGCAAAATCTTCAAAAACTTTTTCATAGTTGCAGTATGCATATAAGTCAAATTTTTATGTTTTTATAAGGCTTATTTCTTGCTTATATTTGTAAAAAAATGTATAATTTAATACTATGAATAGTATTATCGATTTCAAAAACAAAAAATATTGCGTGGTAACGTACGGTTGCCAGATGAACCTGCACGAGTCCGAAAAGATTTCGGGCATTTTAAGCGGTATGGGTATGAGCGCGGTGAACGAGCCTGAAAACGCCGACGTCGTGGTTTTCAATACCTGCTGTATCCGCGACACCGCTGAACGCAGAGCGCTTGGCAACATCGGCAAAATGAAGGAACTCAAAAAGAAAAACAAAAACCTTCTTATCGTCGTTACGGGCTGCATGACTCAGCAAAACGGCTTTGCCGAAAACATGAAAGAACGTTATCAATACGTCGACGTAATTCTGGGCACGCACAATATTTCCGACCTTGAAAATCAGATAAGAATCCGCCTTGAAAAGAAAAAGCGCGTCGCAGCCGTCCTTGACACCGACGGCTATATCGACGACGAGACCACGCCCGTCACACGCACGAGTTTCCCGAACGCGTGGGTAAACATAAATTACGGCTGCAACAATTTCTGCACGTATTGTATCGTGCCGTACGTCAGGGGGCGCGAAAGAAGCCGCGATATGAAAAGCATTATTTCAGAATGCGAAAAACTCATTAAGGACGGCTACAAAGAAATAACCCTTCTCGGACAAAACGTCAACAGTTACGGCAACGACGTTCCGGACGAAAACGTAAATTTTGCAAACCTTTTAAGGGAAGTCGCGAAAATCGACGGGAAATTCCGCATTCGTTTTATGACGTCGCACCCGAAAGACCTCACCGAAGACGTCGTGAAAGCAATCAGGGATAACGACAAAATCTGCAACAATATCCATCTTCCGATTCAGGCGGGCAGCAACTCGGTTCTGAAAAATATGAACCGCCGCTACACGCGCGAGCATTATCTCGGGCTTATCGACATGATAAGGCGTTACCTTCCCGACTGCGGCATCACGACGGACATTATGGTCGGCTTCCCGTACGAAACCGAAGAAGACTTTTTAGACACGATGGACATCGTCGAAAAAGTCAGGTTTTCAACGGCGTTCACGTTCATTTATTCGGTAAGAAAGGGCACGAAAGCCGCCGAAATGCCGCAAATTCCTTATGAAATCAAGCAAAATCGCATAAAACGACTTATCGCAAGGCAAAACGAAATCACCGAAGAAATCTCAAAAGATTACGTCGGAAACGTTTACGAAATCCTTGTCGAAGGTATGCAGGAAAAGAAAAACGGATACGTCGTCGGGCGCACCGAAAGCGGCAGGCTCGTCAGCGCAAAGGGCGACGAATCTATGATCGGCGAGTTCAAAAACGTCAAAATTACCGCCGTCAAAAACGCACAACTTTTAGGAGAAATACTTTGAAAGAGAAAAATCAATTGTCGCCGATGATGCGAAGATACCTTGAAATCAAGGAACAATACAAGGACGCCATTTTGTTATTCCGCCTCGGCGATTTTTACGAAATGTTTTTCGACGACGCCGTAACCGCGTCCGATTTTCTGAACCTGACGCTTACGGGGCGCGACTGCGGGCTTGAAGAGCGCGCGCCTATGTGCGGCGTTCCTTATCATGCGGTCGATAACTACATAAAAAAACTTATCGACGGCGGCTTTAAGGTTGCGATTTGCGAGCAGCTCAACACTCCCGAAGAAGCGCAAAAAGGAAAACAACTCGACCGCGACGTCGTGCGCGTCATCACTGCGGGCACGGTTGTCGAGGACAGCCTTCTTCCCGAAAAAGATAACAACTATATCGCGTCGGTTTACGTTTCCGACAAAGGATTCGGGCTTGCGTGGGCGGATATGTCGACGGGCGAGTTTTGCCTTTTTGAAAACGACGCTAAAAACCCCGACGTGCTGGACGACGTACTTGCGTCGATTTCACCTTGTCAGACGATAATCAATTCAAAAGGCGACGGAATTTTGTTGAATAGCGTCACGTCCGGACGGCTGAAACGTCCCGAAACATTTTTCGACTGGGCATTTTCTTTCGACAACGCCGAAAAAACGCTTTTGAAACAAATTGGTGTCAAAACCCTTGAACCGTTCGAGTGCGCGGACAAAAAACTTGCGATTTCCGCGGGCGGCGCGCTTGTCGAATATATGCTGCAAACGGGAAAACGCGATTTGTCGCACATAAACAAGATAAACTTCGTGCGAAACGACTCGTTTATGCTCATCGACGTCAACACAAGACGAAATCTCGAACTCACGGAAACCATGCACGATGGGAAACGTTTCGGCAGCTTATTGTGGCTTTTGGACAAAACCGTAACGAGCATGGGCGCACGCCTTATCAAAAATTGGATTGAAAAACCGCTTGTCTCGGCAAAAAGCATAAGCGCAAGGCTTAACGCGGTGGAAGCAATCGCAAACGACAAGGAAAACCTTTCGTATCTGCGCGAGTCGCTTCGGGGAATCCGCGATATCGAAAGACTATCGGCGCGCATCGCATACGGAAACACGAACCCGCGCGACCTTGTTTCGATCGGGGAAACACTGAAAGCATTGCCGCTTGTCAAAAGCGTCGCAAAATGCTTTGACGACAAAAACATCACGAAAATCGCAAATACAATCGTCACGAACGACAAACTTTCGGATAAAATCTTTGCCGCAATCGACGAAAACGCCGGCGCGTCGATAAAGGACGGACAGTTTATCAGGGAAGGCTTTGACAAACGACTTGACGAATACAGAAACGCCAAAAAAGAAGGCACGGTCTGGCTTGCCAACCTCGAAGCCGCCGAAAAAGAAAACACCGGCATCAAAAATCTGAAAGTCGGATACAACAAAATTTTCGGATATTATATCGAAGTGTCGAAGTCGCAGGTCGATATGGTGCCGCTTCGCTATCAGCGCAAACAAACGCTTGTCGGCGGCGAACGATACGTCACGGAAGAACTGAAAGAAATCGAAAACCGTATATTAGGTTCCGAAGAAAACGCAGTGAAACTCGAACTTGCGATTTTTGAAGATCTGGTACAAGAACTCAAAACGCATATCGACGAGTTTTTGCAGTCCGCAAAAGCCGTGCAGACAATCGACGTTTTGCAATCGTTTGCGACGGTCGCTTTGAGTAATAATTACGTAAAACCCGTCGTCAGCGACAAAATCAAACATATTTCAATCAAAAACGGGCGTCATCCCATCGTGGAAGCCGTCGCAAAATCGACCGCATTCGTCCCCAACGACACAAACCTTGACGAAAAAGAAAACCGATGCATGATTATCACCGGCCCGAATATGGCGGGTAAATCAACTTATATGCGACAGGTCGCGCTCATCACTTTAATGGCGCAAATCGGCTCGTTCGTCCCTGCGGATTCTGCGGAAATCTCGCTTACCGACCGCATTTTCACACGAGTCGGCGCGTCGGACGACATTACGCTCGGGCAAAGTACGTTTATGGTTGAAATGGTGGAAGTCGCGACGATTCTGAACAACGCAACCGACAAATCCTTGTTGATTCTGGACGAAATCGGGCGCGGCACGTCGACAATCGACGGACTTTCCATTGCGTGGGCGGTCATCGAAGAAATTTCCAGAAATATCGGCGCAAAAACCTTGTTCGCAACGCATTTCCACGAACTTTCGGAACTCGAAGGCGTGCTCGACGGCGTGAAAAACTTCCAGATACTCATAAAAGAAATCGGCGGGACAATCGTTTTCCTGCACAAAATCGTAAGGGGCAGCGCGTCGAAAAGTTTCGGCATCGAGGTTGCGGAACTTGCGGGAATCCCCAAAAACGTCGTAACGCGCGCCAAAACCATAATGCGCCAACTTGAAGAAATCGACATAAATCGCGACACAAACAGCATTATGATGACGGCAAAGGGCGGAAAACAAAAACAAATTTCGCTTTTCGACGAAAGTAGCGACGACAACGAAATCGTAAAAATCCTTAAAGACACGAATATCGAAAACGTCAGCCCGGTGCAGGCGTTCGCAATCTTACTTGACCTTAAAGACAAGGCGGATAAATTATGAAAATCAACGTTCTTGACAGCAGTATCTACAACTTGATCTCGGCGGGCGAAGTCGTCGAAAGACCGGCATCCGTCGTAAAAGAACTTGTCGAAAACTCAATTGACGCCGGCGCAAAGTCGGTGAAGATCGAGGTATTTTCGGGAGGGAAAAGCAAAATAAGGGTTACGGACGACGGCGCAGGAATCGCAAAAGACGATTTATTGACGGCGTTTTTGCCGCATGCGACAAGTAAAATCCACAAAAAAGACGACCTTTTTTCAATACAAACGCTGGGTTTTCGCGGCGAAGCGCTTGCAAGCATCGCGGCGGTTTCGATGGTCAACGTAATTTCAAAAACAGACGCGGACGACGCGGCGTACGGCGCGGAACTTCGCGGCGGGAAGGTTGAAAACACGTTTGAATGCGCGGGCGTTACCGGCACGTCGATTTCCGTTGAAAACTTATTCTTCTTAACCCCCGCAAGATTGAAGTTTCTGAAAAAAGATAAGTCGGAAGAAAGCGAAATAACGTCGCTGATATTAAAGATGATTCTTGCAAATCCGTATATCGCGTTTTCGTATTACGCCGACGGCAAAAATATATTCAAAACCGACGGAACAGGGCTCAAAAACGCAATAAACAGCGTATATAACCGTGAAATTACTATGAATTTTATCGAAATCGAGAATACTTTCGGCGATTTTTCGATAAAAGGATTCATATCAAAGCCAACTTATTTCAAGGGAAACCGCTCATACCAGACGACGATTATCAACGGGCGCGTTATCGAAAACAGAACAATTTCGACCGCAGTCGAGAAGGCTTATGAACCGTTTTTGATGAAGCGCAGTTATCCGTTGTACGTCATCGAAATCAACATGCCGTTTGACAAACTTGACGTGAACGTGCATCCGTCGAAAGCCGACGTCAGGTTTCAGGACAATCATCAGATGTTTTCCTTTGTTTATTCAAGCGTGCAGCGTACGCTTATGTCGTACGACGACGTGAAAAGCGTGCCGCAGCTCGAATACGTTAGCGACGACGGCGAAATTATGAGCGAAACCGCGAAAAAGGGCGATTTTAATAATGAAAACGCCGCGTTTTTCAGCGATTTTACAAAAAATCACGACGAAAATAAGTTTATTTCAGACGATAATATCTCGTTTTCAAACGAAAATTTGTCGGGTTTCCTCAAAAAAGACGGGGGTTTTAGCGGCTTTAATCAAACTCGCGCGGCAGACGGCGCGGGCGACGCGTTTTACAGGATTATCAAAAACAAAATGGCAACCGAAAACACGAAAGCCGAAAATGTTCAGCAGTCTTTTGACAATATCGACTTCGACGTGAAATCCGACAACGCTTTCGACTTCGACGGAAAAGTTATCGGACAGGTTTTTGCCACGTATCTTCTTGTCGAAAAGGACGAAAACCTTTATATTATCGATCAGCACGCCGCGCACGAACGCATTTTGTACGACAAGCTCACGAAAAGCGGCTCGGAATACGCGCAGCCGCTGCTTATACCTTATATATATTACGCGAGCGCGCAAGAGTTCGACTTTATCACGGAAATTATTCCGACGCTTTCAAACATCGGTTTCGATATCGAAGAGTTTTCAAACGACAGTTTCAAGGTGTCGGCTGTTCCCGAGGCGTTGACAGACATAAACTTTGACGAGTTTTTTAAGGATATTACCCGCGATTTCGTCCGCGTTAATCTTTCGGAAAAGGATCTTTTGAAAGAAAAACTTATGCAAAGGGCGTGCAAATCCGCAATCAAGGGCGGCGACGTATTGAATAACGCACAAATCGGCGCGCTCCTTAAAAGTTTCAAAGATTCCGAAAACAAGCCGCTGCAATGTCCGCACGGCAGACCGACCGTCATTAAGTTTTCAAAAACCGACTTTGAAAAATGGTTTAAGAGGATCGTATGAAAAAACTGTTATTCATTGTCGGACCAACCGCCTCCGGGAAATCCGATTTCGCGGTTCAGGTTGCCAAAATGCTGAAAACCGACGTGATTTCGTCGGACAGCATGCAAATTTACAAGGATATGACCGTCGGAACCGCAAAAATCACGCCCGAGGAACAACAAGGCGTCACGCATCATCTCATTGATTTTGTAAATCCGAAAGACAGTTTTTCGGTTGCGGAATATCGCGAAAAGGCGTTGCCTGTCATCGACAACCTTTTGAAAAACGGAAAAACCCCGATAATTTCGGGCGGCACGGGACTGTACGTCAACGGGATTTTGTATCCGATGAATTTCTCGGACACGTCAAAGGACGATAAACTCCGAAAAAGCCTTGAAAACGAATACGATGAAAAAGGCGCGGATTTTATGCACGAAAAACTTGCGGCACTGGACGAAAAATCCGCGTTAAAAATCCATAAAAACGACAAAAAACGCGTCGTACGCGCGCTTGAAATCAATCTTACGCACGGAAATCGCGACGAAAACGATATGAAAAAGCCGTCGTACGAGTACGAAATGATAGGTTTGTCCGGCGGAGATCGCGCCGCTTTGTACGACAGAATCAACAAGCGCGTCGATAAAATGTTTGAAAACGGGCTTGTCGACGAAGTTAAAACACTCATAAATACTGGCGTTTCTTTCGATTGTCAAAGCATGCAAGCCATCGGATATAAGGAATTTAAGGGATTTTTCGACGGGATTTTAAGCGAAAACGACCTCAAAGAACTCATAAAAAAAGACACGAGAAATTACGCAAAACGCCAACTTACCTGGTTTCGGCAATACAAAGATATTAAATGGTTTGACGCCGCAAACGACGACGCATACGAATACATCAAGGACAAATTTTTAAGGTAAACTATGATAAACATACAAAATATTGACGAATTTATTCAAAAATCCGAGCAAAAATGTCAAAAACAATTTGAAGAAATCGACAAAATCGCGCTTTATAATCAGGAAAAAGTCCTGAAAGCCTTCCAAAAAAACGCCGTTCAGGCGCGTCATTTTTACGGCACGACCGGATACGGTTACGACGACGTCGGCCGCGACACGTTAAACCGCGTTTTTAGTGACGTTTTTCAATGCGAAGACGCGATTGTTTCACCGATGATTATGTCCGGAACGCACGCTCTGACGCTTGCTTTATTCGGTATTTTGCGTCCCGGCGACACGTTTTTGTCGATTGCCGGAGACCTTTACGACACGCTTTACGACGTGATTTACGGCAAAAATATCGGTTCTCTTGCCGATTTTAACATTAGTTTTGACAAAATCGACCTGAAAAACGGCGCTTTTGACGAAGAAAACATCATAAAAACCATTGAAAAAACGCGTCCGAAAATGGTGTTTATCCAGCGTTCACGCGGGTATTCCTGGCGCGACGCGCTTTCAATCGACGCAATTTCCGACATAATCCGCAAAATCAGGCAAAAAAATAAGGATATTATCGTTGCCGTCGACAACTGTTACGGCGAGTTTATCGATTATCTTGAACCGACAAACGTCGGCGCTGACCTTATCGTCGGCAGTTTAATCAAAAACGCAGGCGGCGGAATCGCGCCCACAGGCGCATATCTTGCGGGAAAAGCCGAAGTTATCCGCCAGATTTCGTATCGTTTCACGTCGCCGTCGATAGGAAACGAAATCGGAAGTTATCTCGGCGGTTATCTGCCGTTTTATCAGGGGCTTTTTATGGCGCCGATTACCGTCAAAAACGCCGTAAAAGGAAGCATACTGTTCGGACAGGTTTACAACGATTTGGGCTACGAAACGCTGCCGAATCCCGGCGTGAAATGCAACGATATTATAAGAAGCATAAAATTCGACACCGAAGACGAACTTGTCGAGTTCATTCGCGGCGTACAAGCGTCTGCGCCGATCGACAGCAACGTCGTGCCGTATCCGTGGGATATGCCGGGATATAACGACCAGGTAATCATGGCTGCGGGCGCGTTTGTCCAAGGAAGTTCGATTGAACTATCTGCGGATTCTCCGATAAGAAAACCGTACGTTGCGTATCTGCAAGGAAGTCTTACGTACGAACACGCAAAAATCGCCGTCAAACAAACGATTGAATATTTGATAAAAAACGCCAATAAATGACATTCGCCGCCCTAAACGGCATTTTATCGGGCTTATTGTGCGTAAAACTCTTGTTTTACGCATAGTACGGTTATACTGCACTATTCTGAAAATTGCCTTAAATCATAGTAATTTTTGTTTTTTCTCGCCTTAAAATCTTTTGAAAAACTTTCGGTATAAGCTTAATATTTTTGTTTTACGTTATTTTTCAAAAAACGTTACGACAACCAAATATCAAATTGCTTTAATAAAACAAAATGCGCCCTGTCGGACGCATTTGTTTTTTCGTTTTTATGTGATATATTTTTATATGATTTATTTAACTGAACGGATAATTATGCGGCGGATTCTTCTTGTTTCTGTTCGTGTTCGTTTTTTGCATAAAGCGCGTCAAATACGAATTTTTGCGTTTTTTCAAGGATTTTCTGCCCCATCGGCGTGACGGTCGACACCGCAAAAGCGTGCCTGCCGTACAATGCGCCGGTACATTTCAAAAGCTCGTTTTTGACGTGAAATTTGTCAAGTTTTGCCTTTAATGCAAAGCTATCCGTCATAAGCGCGTCTTTTTCGGCGCAGATAATGAACGTCGGCGCGAAGTTTTCGTCCAGAAATTTTTCGGGATAAATCACGTTGATTCGGTCATCGCAAAGCCCTTCTCTTATGTCTTTTGTGGAAATATCGGTAAGGCTTTCCACCATAATATCCATGCCCGGAAACTTGGACGATGCAAGCGAGCGCATATCGAACGCGCCGCAATTAAACATATTTACGGTGATTTTGAACTCTTTTGCGTGGCGGAATTTCAGCCCCATGACGTCAAGAGCCTCGAAATGCCCCGCGATAAAATTCAAAATCATGCCGAAGTAAACGCCCGCCGACTCTCCCCCGAAGATAATTTTCGACGTGTCGATATTAAGTCGTTCCGCGTTGTCGAACAAGAAATCGATTGCGTCCAACACGTCCTGAACGGGATACGGAAACTGTTTTAACGGCGCCCAGATATAGTCGATATTCGCAACGACGACGCCCTTTTTTGCGTACTCGTAACAATAAGTCCGCCGCATGCTTTTAACTCCCGAGATCCAGCCACCGCCGTGAACGTAAATCATAAGCGGCAGTTTTCCCGCACTGTTTTTCGGTCGGATGATGTCAAGATTATTGTATTTTCCCTGCCCATACGGCACGCATTTTTCAAGCGTAACGTCGTAAGAATCCGGGCTTCTGTGCAGAATAATTTCCGCAAGCCGTTCGGTAAAATTCAGCCAATAATGCAACGATTTGGCTTTAAAAACGCGATTTTTATCCATAATTTAATCTCCCTACACCAAATATATCATATTTATAAGGATATTTCCATAATATCAAACAAAAATGCTTTGTGTTTTATGCATAGTTGTGCTAAAATTTTGAGTATGGAAAAATCAAACGATTATTTTAAGCAACGCAACATCGAATGCATCAAAAAAATCCGCGAAGTCGAAAAGGATTTGCCGCATTTTATCCCGGAGTATTTTATCGGCGTCGAGCACAACACGTCCGCACTCACGCGGCTTAATTACGCATACGATTTAAGGATTTTCTTTTATTATCTCGTAAACTACGTCGCGACTTTTCAGGACGTCGGCACGCCCCAAAACTTCACGATCGACGATCTGAAAAAAGTTACCACGACGCATCTTGAAAGATACACCGATTTCCTGACCTATTACGAATACAACGGCAAAACCTACACCAACGAAAACAAAGGAAAAGCCCGCAAACTTTCGTCGGTGCGCGCGATGTTCAAGTATTTTTACAATAAGGAATATCTCCCCTCAAACGTCAGCGCGAAAATCACGATGCCGAAAATCAAGGATAAGGAAATAATTAAGCTTGAAGCGAACGAGGTTTCGGACATTTTGAACGTCGCCGAAAACGGAAGTTCCTACCTTACGAAGCATCAGGAAGCATATCACGAGGTCACACATATCCGCGACACGGCCCTGCTCACGCTGTTTTTGGGCACGG
>ERZ1024347.9-NODE-9-length-19891-cov-7.839635_pt1 | contig 19891 bp, 16 predicted proteins | sample MGYA00520790_ERZ1024347 | MGnify/ENA primary metagenome ERZ1024347 (study PRJEB33242, sample SAMEA3444256) | Homo sapiens | biome: Host associated; feature: Gastrointestinal tract; material: Stool | place: Uganda | collected 2011-01-01 ...
CGCCACAATCGCCCATATCGCAATCACAAGCGCGAACGCGATGAGCGGATAAAGTATGTCGAAAAATATCTTTTTCGTTTTTTCGTTTTTAAGAAAACTTTTCATTAAAACAAATTGACGGTATCCCAGTTTACGCCGGGTGCAAGATTTTTAAGAAACGCCAGAATTTCCGCTTTCTTTTCGGCTGTGAGTTTTTCGGCGTTTACGTTGCATTTCGCAATCGAAGGCGCGGGGAATGCCGCCGATTCATAAGCGTTTGCTTTCATAAAGTCGTTCACGCTTTGCGGATTGTTTTTCACCCATTCTTTGCTTGCTTTAAGCGCGGCGAAAAGCGCGTCCGTAAACGCGGTGTCGGAAGCAAGGCTCGACTTCACGAAAATACCGGCTTGCGGATAAGTTTCTTTGCCCGAAACTTTTTTGTATTCCGCCTGCAAATCCATTTGCGCGTTGAATCCGAACTTTATTTTGAAAGTCGTTGCCGCGGGCTCGCCCACGACCGCAAAATCGACGCTGCCGTTTTCGACGGCTGTTTTTGCCTGCAATCCGTCGCCGGCATATTGGACGTAAACGCTCGTATCGTTCAGGTTTTTCACGTCGTCGACGATACTGATGTTATTTGCTTTCAGAATATATCTGAAAACAAGCCCGGGTACGCCCTGCTGACCGATGCAAGCGATTTTCTTGCCTTTAATATCGTCGATTGTCAAAGTTTTTGCCGTTTCGCTTTTTCCGACAAGATAAAGACTGCCGTCAACCGCGACGCTTACGAGTTTGTAATCCGCGCCCTTATTTATAAGCATTGCACCTGCGTTCACAGGCATAATCACAAGGTCGGAAAGCCCTGCCTGCATCTCTTTTGCGATATTACTCGGATTTACGATTTTATAGTTTACGTTTTTGCCCGAAATCGATTTATTGTCCGTGATAAGCCTTGCGATTGCAAGCGCGGGAGTGCCTTCGGGTGCCGAAAACGTCAACGTTACATCGTTTCCGTTGCCTTTTTTGTTGCCCTTGTTGCAAGCGGTCAAAAGCCCGATTGACAAAACAAGCGCGACAAGCAACATTACTGCCGTAAGTTTCTTTTTCATTTTTTTGCTCCTTTTTGGTTTAATTTATATCAACGCTCGTGAGCGCGGATTTTACGAAAACGTTTTTGATTTTGCCGATGCCTGCAATCCGTCGCCGGCATATTGGACGTAAACGCTCGTATCGTTCAGGTTTTTCACGTCGTCGACGATACTGATGTTATTTGCTTTCAGAATATATCTGAAAACAAGCCCGGGTACGCCCTGCTGACCGATGCAAGCGATTTTCTTGCCTTTAATATCGTCGATTGTCAAAGTTTTTGCCGTTTCGCTTTTTCCGACAAGATAAAGACTGCCGTCAACCGCGACGCTTACGAGTTTGTAATCCGCGCCCTTATTTATAAGCATTGCACCTGCGTTCACAGGCATAATCACAAGGTCGGAAAGCCCTGCCTGCATCTCTTTTGCGATATTACTCGGATTTACGATTTTATAGTTTACGTTTTTGCCCGAAATCGATTTATTGTCCGTGATAAGCCTTGCGATTGCAAGCGCGGGAGTGCCTTCGGGTGCCGAAAACGTCAACGTTACATCGTTTCCGTTGCCTTTTTTGTTGCCCTTGTTGCAAGCGGTCAAAAGCCCGATTGACAAAACAAGCGCGACAAGCAACATTACTGCCGTAAGTTTCTTTTTCATTTTTTTGCTCCTTTTTGGTTTAATTTATATCAACGCTCGTGAGCGCGGATTTTACGAAAACGTTTTTGATTTTGCCGAGTTTCCCGGTGAGCGCGGATATTTCCTCAACGCTGCCTTTGACGACAACAGAAATTGCCGAAAAACCGCTTTCGCGGTCAGGAAGCCCCATTCGACCAAGTATGATTTCAGAATTTTCCGACAAAACTTTCTGCACTTCGGGAACGACGTCCCTTTCTTCGACGACGATGCCCACAACGCCCAGTCTTTTCATATTTTCTCCTTAAAAAATCGGCATGCCGAAAAGCAAGCCGATAATAAACGTATTATGCTTAAAACTTACTCTCCGACAAATCATCGATTAGGTTTTATTATGGTTATATTATATCCTATTTATTAAAGTTTGTCAATAATTTCACATACGGCACACGCCGTCTGCTTTTGCCGCGTCGAAAACAGCCTTGGACACCGCAACTTTAACTCTTTTGTCAAAAGGTTTCGGGAGAATGTTGTCGGCGTTAAGTTCGTCGTCGGAAATAACGCCGGCGATTGCTTTGGCTGCGGCGATTTTCATATTTTTCGTGATTTTTCGCGCTTTTGCGTCAAGTGCGCCGCGGAAAATTCCCGGGAACGCCAAGACGTTATTGACCTGATTCGGGAAGTCGCTGCGCCCCGTGCCTACAACATTTGCGCCCGCCTGTTTCGCGACGTCGGGCAAGATTTCGGGCGTCGGGTTTGCCATGGCGAAGATAATCGCGTCTTTGTTCATGGATTTCACCATATCCGCCGTCAACAAATTGCCTTTCGACACGCCGATGAACACGTCCGCGCCTTTTACGGCATCCAAAAGACTTCCGCGAACGTCTTCCTTGTTAAAAGTTTCCGCAAGTTCTTTCTTGTGCCATTCCATATTATCGCGCGAGGGATAAAGTATGCCGTATTCGTCGGAAAGCGTGATATTTTTTGCGCCGAAGTCCCTCAAAAGCCAGGTTATCGCAGTGCCGGCAGCCCCCGGACCGTTCACGACGATTTTCACGTCCATTATGTCTTTTTTCACGATTTTCAAAGCGTTTATAAGCCCTGCAAGGACGATTATCGCCGTGCCGTGCTGATCGTCGTGGAAAACGGGAATATCAAGTTCTTCGTTAAGTCGTCTTTCGATTTCAAAACAACGGGGACTTGCAATATCTTCAAGGTTTATGCCGCCGAAACTTATCGAAAGGTTTTTCACGATATTCACGATTTCGTCGGAATTTTGCGTGTCAAGACAAATCGGAAACGCGTCGACGCCGCCGAATTCCTTAAACAGTACGCATTTCCCTTCCATAACGGGCATTGCCGAAAGACCGCCAAGGTTTCCAAGCCCCAGAATCGCGCTGCCGTCCGACACGACCGCGACAAGATTCCCGCGTCGCGTATAAACGTATGAGTTTTCGGGATTTTTTGAAATTTCAAGCGTAGGCGCGGCGACTCCCGGCGTATATGCCGTTGCAAGACTTTCGGCGTCACCGACTTTAACCCTTGAAATAACTTCGATTTTTCCTTTGAGTTCCTCGTGCAGTTTCAATGATTTCAGATTGTAGTCCATATTATACCTCAAATCGTATAATATCATTTTTAGCATTAAAATGCAATTTCTTGCGGTATAATAATTGACTTTTGTCGAATGTATGTATTATACTTTTACTCATTAAACCATTAAACAGGAAGATGTTATGAAACAAATCTTATCGTCAGCGTTCAACGCAAACGCCGCGGTGCTTTACGTCATAGCGGCGGTGGTAATTTTATACGTGCTCGCGCAATCGATATTCTTCCTTGTCCGCGCCGTTAAACAATCCAAAAAAATCGGCATGGACAAAGGCGTTATCAGGCGCACAGCACGTCGTGCCGCGATATTTTCAATCGCACCTGCAATAAGCATTTTCATCGGTGTGGCGGCTCTCGCGCCGAAACTCGGGATTCCTTTGCCCTGGCTTCGTCTGTCGGTCATCGGAAGTCTTGTGTACGAAACGTCGGCTGCCGAAATCGGCGCAAAGTCGATGAATCTTCCGTGGGACAGTTTTTCCGCGTCGACGATCACCGCAGAACAATTCGTAACAATCGCAATGATAATGAGTATCGGTTGTCTTCTTCCGCTCATACTCGTTGCCTTTTTCACGAAAAAGTATTCGTCGGGAATGCTTAAAATGGAAAAGAAAGACAAAAAATGGGGCGAAATCCTTTCAACCGCAATGTTTATGGGCGTCGTAAGCTGCTTTTTCGCAACGAACTTCACAAAAGTTACAAGCGGGCTCGAAGGCTGGATTCCCGTTTTCATTATTCTGATTTCCGCGGCGGTAATGCTCATATTCGGCGCAGTTCAGAAACTCACGAAGTGGCGTTGGATCAACGACTACGCCCTGCCGGTTTCGATGATTGTGGGTATGGTTTGCTCCGTTCCCATCTACAACGCCATAGTTTAAGAGGTGCATTATGAAAAACATTTCAAGAAAAAATAAATCGTATTCCGAAAACACTCACTTTTATGGCAGAATTTGGAGCATAGTGTCCGTTGTCATGATGATGGTATTCCCCATTGTCGCTGGGATAGTGTTTGACGCGTGGCACAAAGGCGTTATCAGGCGCACAGCACGTCGTGCCGCGATATTTTCAATCGCACCTGCAATAAGCATTTTCATCGGTGTGGCGGCTCTCGCGCCGAAACTCGGGATTCCTTTGCCCTGGCTTCGTCTGTCGGTCATCGGAAGTCTTGTGTACGAAACGTCGGCTGCCGAAATCGGCGCAAAGTCGATGAATCTTCCGTGGGACAGTTTTTCCGCGTCGACGATCACCGCAGAACAATTCGTAACAATCGCAATGATAATGAGTATCGGTTGTCTTCTTCCGCTCATACTCGTTGCCTTTTTCACGAAAAAGTATTCGTCGGGAATGCTTAAAATGGAAAAGAAAGACAAAAAATGGGGCGAAATCCTTTCAACCGCAATGTTTATGGGCGTCGTAAGCTGCTTTTTCGCAACGAACTTCACAAAAGTTACAAGCGGGCTCGAAGGCTGGATTCCCGTTTTCATTATTCTGATTTCCGCGGCGGTAATGCTCATATTCGGCGCAGTTCAGAAACTCACGAAGTGGCGTTGGATCAACGACTACGCCCTGCCGGTTTCGATGATTGTGGGTATGGTTTGCTCCGTTCCCATCTACAACGCCATAGTTTAAGAGGTGCATTATGAAAAACATTTCAAGAAAAAATAAATCGTATTCCGAAAACACTCACTTTTATGGCAGAATTTGGAGCATAGTGTCCGTTGTCATGATGATGGTATTCCCCATTGTCGCTGGGATAGTGTTTGACGCGTGGCCGACGGCTTCGGCAGTCGGTATCGGCATTATGGGTATCCTTATTTACTGGGCTGCCGGCGCGGTGGAGTTTATCAGTTATACCCCGCTTCTCGGCGCGACCAGCATTTATCTCGGTTTTGTTACGGGCAACCTTTCCAACCTGAAAGTGCCCTGCGCGCTGTCCTGTATCGACGCGGAAAACGCAAAATCCAACACGGACGAAGGCGACATCATCGCAACGGTTTCGACCGCTGTTTCGTCCATAGTAACGATTCTCGTTATAATTATCGGCGTTATCCTTATCGCGGCGACGCCCCTTGCCGACCTTCTTGCAAAACCCGCGGCGCAAAAAGCGGCGGATTACCTGTTGCCCGCACTCTTCGGCGCGCTTGCCGTCGTGTACGTTTCAAGAAATCCGAAAATTGCTTTCCCGCCGGTTATACTTATGGTCGCGTTATGTATTGCAATTCCGAAAATTGAGAGTATAATAAGTATATTGGTGCCCTTCGTCGCGATCTTCACCGTCGGCGTCGCAAGGATTATGTACAAAAAAGGCTGGCTCGGCAAGAACGAACCCGAAAAAACCGCGGTCGACGTCGAAACGAACAACGTCGCGCTTGACACCGAAGACACCGATAAATTTATCGACGAGCTTGATAATAAATAATTTTTACAGGTGATATATATGTCAAAAAAAGTATTTATCAACGCAAATTTGTGGGACGGATACGCCGATAGCGTTTTCAAAAAATGCGCTGTCTTCGTTGACGGCGACAAAATCGCAAAAATATCTTACGACGAAAAACCCGACGTTTCGGGATACGAAGTCATCGACCTTAACGGCAAATACGTTACGCCGGGACTTGTCAACCCCCACGTTCACCTTTTCGGCACGGGTATGCCCAGCAAGGTCATTTCGGGCGGCGGCGCACAAAAACTCGTGATGAAAATCGTGAAAACGAAACTCGGCGACAAAATCCTTGACGCCCTTGTGAAAAGCGCGGCAAAACAACAGTTATTAAGCGGCGTTACGACTCTGCGAGCCGTCGGCGACTTCAAATATTCCGACGTTCGCCTTCGCGATAAAATCAATTCGGGCAAAGTGCAAGGTCCTCGCCTTCAAGTATCGGGTCCCGCAATCACCGTTCCCGGCGGACACGGCGACGGCACGTTCTCAATGACTTCCGACACCCTTGACGGTCTGCGCGCGCTTGTCAGACAGAACAAGGAACGCGGCGTCGATTTCATTAAAATCTGCGTCACGGGCGGCGTAATCGACGCAAAAGTCAAAGGCGAACCCGGCGAAGTCAAAATGAACCTTGAACAAACCAAAGCGGTCGTTGACGAAGCGCATAAGCTCGGTCTTCGCGTCGCGTCGCATACCGAAAGTTTCAAAGGCGTTGAAATCACGGCGGCGGCAGGCGTCGATACCGTTGAACACGGCGCACCCTTAACCCCCGAGATGGCTGCCGAAATGAAGGCGACGAACTCCGCAATGGACGTTACTTATTCCCCCGCGCTCCCCTTAAAAATGCTCGATCCGTCAATAACGCTCCTTGATCCGATTTGCGTGTACAACACCGAAATCGTTGTGAGCAATATGACGAAAGGCGCGAAAAACTGCATCGACGAAGGCATACTTCTCGGCATGGGCACGGACAGTTCCTGCCCGTTCGCAACGCAATACAATATGTGGCGCGAGGTCGTGTTCTTCCAGAAATGCGTCGGCGTGTCGAACGCGTACGCTCTTTCAGTCGCAACGCTGAACAACGCAAAACTTATGGGACTTGATAACGTGTGCGGCACCGTCGAAGAAGGCAAAAGCGCGGATATGATAGTGATGAGCAAAAACCCGCTTGACGACCTTACGGCACTGCGCGATCTGGACAAAGTTATCGTCCGCGGCGAAGTCATCGACAAACCCTTACCGAAGCGCAACGAAACAATCGAAAAGGAACTCGATGATATTACAAAAAAGATTTAATTTTTGATAAAACATAACAAAAATCCCGCAGAATTTGCGGGATTTTTTGTATGATTTGTTGTTTTTTATTTGAAGTTTGTAAGGACGTTTCTGTAAAAGTCAACGCCTTGTGCGAGGGAATCGACGCCGATACGCTCGTTATAGCCGTGGCACGAGCCGAGTTCTTCGAGACTGACCAAAAACGGGGTGAAACGAAGCGCCGTGCTGCAAATGTCCTGCATATATCTGCAATCCGTGCCGCCCGCGATAAGGTAAGGCGCAAGGACGGTATCGCCGTACGTTTTGTTGATCATATCGACGGTGAATTTATAGCCTTCCGACTTCGTATCGGTGCAGGGACTTGCGTCGCGCGTGTTCAGCACCTCGATTTCGATATCGTATTTTTTGGCGACTTTTTCAAGTTTTTTCATACACTTATCATGCCCTTCCTGCGGTGAGAAACGAAGGTTTGCAAGCACCCATGCCGCGTCGGGGATATTGTTGCTTGCGTGGCTGCCTTCCGCCATCGTGAATACCATCGTCGTGGACAAAAACGCCTTGACCTGCGACGAAAGACTGTCGGGCAACACTTTAAGAGCAAGCGGCAAAATATGATATGCGTTTTTTACAAGCGGACGAAGCGCGGGCTTTACCGCTTTTGAAAGATCCTTGAAAAGTTCTTTCAGAATGGGCAATACTTTCACGTCGAAAATATTGTGCTTTTCATTGTAAAGAATGAATTTTGCAAGGCGCACGAACGGCGTGTTTTTGGGCGGCGCACTGCTGTGTCCGCCTTTGCTTCTGGCGATGAATTTGAAGTCGGCAAAGCCTTTTTCCTGAACGCCGATAACGCCCGCGTTTTTGACAAGGAATTTTTTGAACGGTTCTTTTGAAACCATACCGCCGCCCTCGTCGATGACAAGTACGGGTTTTACGCCCAACGTTTCGGAAAGATATTTTGCTTCCGCAATCGCACTGCCGCCCGAGTTTTCCTCGTCGTCGCCATAGCAGAAATAAATATCCTGTTCGGGCACGAAGCCTTCGTTTATGAGTTCGTTTGCGGCGACCATACTGCCAAAGACCATGCACTTGCAGTCGACCGCGTCGCGCCCCCAGATTTTCCCTTCTTCGATTGCGCCGCTGTAAGGCGGATATTTCCAACCTTTGGGATCTTCTTCGGGAACGACGTCCTGATGCGCCATAAGTACCAGCGGACGGTCGTGTTTTTTGCCCTCCCACTTGATAATCATTGCGTTGTTGCGGACGTTGTAACGCGTAAGTTTTGAAAATTCAGGCGCGATTTCCCACATTACTGCGTGCAAATCGTCAAAGTGCTTCTGATCGCAACCCGTTACGGTCGGACACTGCAACATACGCGAGAATTGTTTTGCATACAAATCTTTTTTTTCGTACGACATAAGTTTCTCCTTATAAATTTCTCCTTAAAACTTTTTATCTTTGAAGTAATAGATTTCGTCTTTTTCGGATATTTCGCGAAGGACACGCGCCGGGTTACCGACAGCGACGACATTGGACGGAATATCTTTGGTGACGACCGCCCCCGCGCCTATGACCGAGTTGTCGCCGATGGTTACGCCGGGCAATACGTTCACGCCCGCGCCGATCCATACGTTATTTCCGATTTTCACGTCGGCGTTGTATTGAAGACCTTTCAATCGGCACTTCGGGCTCACGGGGTGTCCCGCGGTGATTATCGAAACATTGGGTCCGATCATTACGTTGTCGCCGATTTCGATTTTCCCGTCGTCGACGAGAGTAAGATTAAAATTACTGTAAAAGTAATCGCCGATGAAAACGTGCTTGCCGCCCCAGTTTGCGAAAAACGGCTGCGTCACGACAGGTTGTTTTCCGATCGCGCCGAAACATTTCCTAAGATACTCTTCTTCGCGCTTATCGCCGTACGGCAATGCGTTGTAGGCTTTCATCGCGTTGAGATACTCAAACTGTTCGGAAACGAGTTCTTCGTCGTTGGGGTCGTAAACCTGCCCCGCAAGCATTTTTTCCTTATTTGTCATAGTCGTTAAATCGAGCCTGTCGACCTTCCTTCTCTGAGGTTTTTATAAAGCGCGCCCGTCTCCTGGAAGTCAAGTTTTTTCTCGGAATCGGGACCGATCTGGTAATTGCCTTCCTTATAGCTGTACACGTACAACGGATAACGAACGTAAGGTTTCAGCACGGCGCCGAATAATTTCCAGGCAGGAATGGTGCTAAGAACATTATCCGTAAGTTCGACGCGATGCCTTGAATAACCGGCGTTTTCAAAATTGCGTATAATGCCGTCTGAAACGGGCGAGGTCATACCGAGAACGGCGATGCCGAGATGCACGTATTCCTGATTGTTGATCGTATGCCTTACGTCCTTATATTGTTCGTTCAACAGAACGTTTGCAATAATTTTCGAGCCTTCCTGCGATATCAGGTTATCAAGCGCGTCTCCCAAGCCCGTGGGCGGAATTAATCCGTTTCCTGTTGTTGCAAAATCATCGATATTGATCCAGTTGTAAATATCAAGGAAGCCTTCAACGTTGATAAAGTGATCCTTGTATCCCGTTTTTTTCATATCTTCCCACGTCGAGCCTTCGGGATAACCGACGACATTGCCGCTTTCGTCTTTTCTGTTTTTATCCCTTTCAAAATCCGTCTCCACGAAAATCGGCATAAGTGCGCTGTGCGTGAATACGGTATTTTTCAGCGTTACGTTTGCGGGGAGTCTTCCGTATGTTGAGGTGTTGCCCGCCATCGGGATAAACAACGAGTTCGCCGACGAGTTTCTGAAAACGCAGCCTTCGATATTGACGTCCGCGCCAGCGATTTCCATGACGGTTTTTGCGTTTTCGAAAATGCAGTACTTGAACGAGATGTTGTTTATCATTTCGTTGTTTTTCGTTTCATCGTCGTAATTCTCGATTTCGTGCAGAATCCTTACGCATCTTCTGGATTTTTCCCATTGTAGAAGCCCGTTCTTTGCCTCGGGATCGTTGTATCCCATACGCAAAATCGCGTTTTCGACGTGAACGTTGCTTGTCCTGATTTTCAACAATTCATTGAAATAATCGTTTTTGCGGTTAATCATATCCTGTTCGTTGAAGCATACGATAAAGCCGTTGCCGTACAAGCTCGTGCCTTCCTGCATGGTGATTCTGGACGCATCCGTATTGTTGTCCGCACGAATTTCAAGTTTGCCGCCGGCAGTCGAATCCTTGACGTAAATCGCAACGCTTTCTTTTTTCTCGTGCAATGCCTTTTTCAGCTGCGTTTCGTTGCTGACTGTATAGCCGTCGATGACGTTCAGCACGTACGTTGCAACGACGGGCATGTTGTCGTACATCGGGTATTTTGCCTTAATGGTGATCGTTACCTTGTTTTTATGCCCTTTCTTTTCGTCGGGAATTTCTTTCAGGACAAGTTTGTTGTAACTGCCTTTTTCGTCCGAGAATTTGGCAATGCTTTCGTCGGAAGTCGAAAACTCGAAGTTTTCAAAGTCAACGTCCTTCGGATAGTTGAAGTCCATATTGAACGAATAAAAGAAAGTTTCGGTGCAATCGGCGTTGAAAATCTTGTTGCCGAATACCGTTTCGGCGGCGATACCGCGTTTTGCGTCGGTAGCGTTCAGAGCAAGGTTGATTGCAAAGACCGGCGTCACGACTTTGAGTTCAACCGTGGTGCAAGTATTATTTGTCCCTCTGTCTTTCGCCACAATTTTGACGTCGCCTTCCTTATTAGGCTCGATCATAGCGACATTGCCGACATTACTTTTCTTGCCCGATTGGTCAAATTGTTCAATATTTACGATGGACGAGCCGGGGACGATATCGTTTGACGAGAATTCCACCTCGGGTACGCCCGCTTTTTCGGGATTGCGATAAACAACTTCAAGGTAAATCGGCAGACCGCGTTTGACGATATATTCAACCTCGTCGCCGTTTTTGTTGTGAAGTTTTTGAAGAAGGATATCGTAGTTTTTGAAAACGATATCGTCGTCGCTGAGCGCGTCGACCTTGATTGCCGAAAACGTTTTGCCGTTCACGGTAACCGTGGCGACCGTTGCGTTTTCGTCAAAAATAAGCGTTCCGTCCGATGAAATATTGCCGCCCGCGACTGTTGCAGTCGTGAAATCGCTCACGTTCATATAGTTTTTGACGTTGACAGTGTCCGCGGTATAGCAGTAACTTTCACCCTTGAAGACGCCGTTATTAACTTTCACTTTTACGGACGTTCCGATGCCGGTGTCGTTTGAAGAAACCGAAATCGTCGTTTCGCCCGCGCCTTTTGCCGAAAGAATACCGTTTTTGTCAACTTCGACGATTCTTTCGTCGGCGGACTTCCAGGTTACCGTTTTATTGCGTGCGCCGCCGGGCGTGAAAATGGGGTTGACAAGAAGTCTTTCGCCCTTGTCCAAAGAAATCACGTCGTTTTCGGAAAGTTTGCTGCTGCTGCCGTACGGCATAAGTTCGATTTTTGTGACCTTGTCGCCGACGACCTTAACGGAGCACGTTGCAAATTTATTGCCTTCTTCCGTCGTAACTTTCACGATGAACGAGCCGTAGCCGTAAACCGTAACGACGCCGTTGTTGTCAATCGTTGCAATGTCTATATGGTTTGTTGCGATATGTTCTTTCAGTTCTTTATCGAACAAATCGGCACAGTCCTGACAGGGATCGTCTTTTGCGTAAACGAACGGAATGTCGCTGTGTTGTTCTTCGATTGACCAGGTGAGATTGTGGTTTTTCGCAAGGCGCGGATAAACGGTCGCTTTCAACGTGTCGATCGTGTTGCCGTTGTCAAGCGAAAACTCGATATAATTTTCGTTAAGTTCCACCCTGTCGACGGGCAGATATGAATTTTTGGAAATAATGTTTGTGGTGAGAAGTACCGACGCAACGATAATAATCGGGATAAGAATCAGTACTCCGATAAGGACTTTTTTCATTAAGCCTCCAAGGTAATTTGTTTCTTTGATGACTTTGATATTATACCACTTACTTAAAATTAAGTAAAGAAATATACGATATTACTATTTTGCGCGCGAAAAAGATAAAACGTCGGAAAACCCGACGTTTAATACTATTTTGTTGCGAAATATTGAATTTTTTTCAAAATAATCGGATAATTTCACCGTTTTTCCTTTTATTTTGTTAAAAAACAAGCGATGAAAACCGAAAACTATCTGCCCGTTTCAAAAAAGGATTTATGCTCGATATCGTCAAGCGGGAGCATTTTCGTGTCGAACGTGCCGTCGTCGTAAATTTCGATAATCGTGCCGCCGCGCTGAGTATGGCGTTTGTCGATGCCCTTGTATGCAAGATAATCGACGCTCATACCGTACGTCAGTCGGATGCCCTTATAAGTCAAAGAAAGCGTGTTCAGATGGTCGTGTCCCATAAACATACCCTTGCAACTTCCGAACTTTACCATTTCGTTGAAAAATTTGCCCTCAACGGTCTTCGGGTATCCAAAATAATTGTCCTTTTCACCGACGAATCCGTGATGATAAATTACGCTCGTGTCGCCGCGATAAAACTTCTCCCACGCTTCCCGAAACTCTTTTGGCGGGATATGGAAAAACGCAAGCGAATTTACTTCTTCGGGTTTTTTGCCGCACTCCGCGCCGATAATTTTAATCGTGTTTTTGTACCATTCGATCTGGTCGTCGTGAATAATATCGAAACCGCTGAAAAAGTTCCAGGTAAGATAGGCGTTGCTGTCGATAAACATAAGCACGGTGTTGAGAGTGCCGTCTTCGTTCAGCACGGGAATATGATAATTTCCGTCGCCCGTCAGGTTTTCGTCGCCGTGGGAAAAATAACAATTCTTGCACGAAGAATAAAAATCGCCGATCTTTTTCTTGCTTGCCGTCGCCCAGACTTCGCTGTCGTGATTGCCGAAAACCACCGTCCAGGGTTTTCCGAGTTTTTCCATGCAGGCGGCGAATTTTTTGCTGGATTTAAGGTTGTTGAAACTGCCCTGCAAAAGCCAGGGAATGGGGTACACCATATCGCCCGTAACGATGACGAAATCGGCGTCCGAGGCATTCACGATTTTTTCAACCGCTTGAAGCGCGAGCTTATCTTTTTTTCTTGTCGAAAACGAGCCGCCGATATGAATATCCGTGAGCTGCAAAATTTTAAGCGGCACACCTTTTTTCTTCGTAATATTTGTAATTCCGTTGATATTTTCGATTTTTGCGTTCATTTTCGTTCAATTTTTGTCATTTTCGGATTCGTCGTTTTCAACGGTGCCGAATGCGCTTCCGAACTCTTCGTCAATCTTTTCGTCGCTAACTTCGACAACGTTTCCTTCATCGTCCAGAACCTGCGGAACAACGACGTCTCTTTCATCGACTTTGCCGTAAAGTTCGGCAACAAGCGCTTCCCTTTCCGCGGTTTCTTCGTCGGACAACTCGACGCCTTTCTTCCTTGCGTCGATGAAATATCTTATTCTTGCAAGTTTCTTGTTGTCGACCTTATACTTGAACGATGCGTAAAGCGCGATGGCGATAAGCACGGCAACCGTGATACCCATAACGAGCCTTATTGCAAGCAACGCAGTGTCCGACTGCTCAATATATTTCGTCGTGTCGCCGGTGTTGTTTTCCTTATATCCGCACCAGCCGAGAATCCAGCCGACCAAGCCGACCGCAAGCGCGCCGCCGACCTTTCTTGCAAGCGTCATCATGCCACTGTACGTACCGGTTGAGCGGTCGCCCGTCGCCATTTCGCCGACGTCGACGGTATCGGGGAATATAATCCACGGCATCATCTGCGCGCCGCCAAAGCCCAAGCCCATAATAAGCGCAACGATGGGGATAAGAATCGGAGGCGTCCAGGACGGCTCCATAATCGCAAACATTATGCCACCGAAAATGTAAAACGGCAGCCCCATGCGGAATGCAAACTGCTTGCTCTTCTTGTCCATCATTTTGCGAGCCAGCGGGAACATTACGACAGCCGCAACCATAAGCGGTGCGATAATGAACATCGACGAAATGTCCATTCCGAAAAGTTTCTCGCCGTGCCACACGTCTGTTGCGTAAAATACCGCAAGCGCGCTTATCATATCCATACAGGCAAACGCCGAAACGTACATCACGATATGCCAGCGATACGACCTGTTTTTATAAGGTTTTGCGTAACTTTTTACAAATTGTTTTGCATTGAATTTTTCAACCGCCGTCGTGGGTTTAATACGCTCTTTTACGAAAATCGAGCAAATTATAAGCCCACCGCCGAAAAGCGTGCCGAAAATAATCGAGATATTGCAAGCAACGCAGTGTCCGACTGCTCAATATATTTCGTCGTGTCGCCGGTGTTGTTTTCCTTATATCCGCACCAGCCGAGAATCCAGCCGACCAAGCCGACCGCAAGCGCGCCGCCGACCTTTCTTGCAAGCGTCATCATGCCACTGTACGTACCGGTTGAGCGGTCGCCCGTCGCCATTTCGCCGACGTCGACGGTATCGGGGAATATAATCCACGGCATCATCTGCGCGCCGCCAAAGCCCAAGCCCATAATAAGCGCAACGATGGGGATAAGAATCGGAGGCGTCCAGGACGGCTCCATAATCGCAAACATTATGCCACCGAAAATGTAAAACGGCAGCCCCATGCGGAATGCAAACTGCTTGCTCTTCTTGTCCATCATTTTGCGAGCCAGCGGGAACATTACGACAGCCGCAACCATAAGCGGTGCGATAATGAACATCGACGAAATGTCCATTCCGAAAAGTTTCTCGCCGTGCCACACGTCTGTTGCGTAAAATACCGCAAGCGCGCTTATCATATCCATACAGGCAAACGCCGAAACGTACATCACGATATGCCAGCGATACGACCTGTTTTTATAAGGTTTTGCGTAACTTTTTACAAATTGTTTTGCATTGAATTTTTCAACCGCCGTCGTGGGTTTAATACGCTCTTTTACGAAAATCGAGCAAATTATAAGCCCACCGCCGAAAAGCGTGCCGAAAATAATCGAGATCGAAAGCCAAAATTCCGTCGTGTTGATGTGCGGCATGAACAGCCAGCCGTCTGCGGAAATCAAAGATTCGATAAACAAAAGCGGCAATACGTACGCAAGCCCCGAAGCCGCGGCGGTAAAGATAAGTTTCACCGTGTTGGCGTTGTTCCTTTCACGGAAGGACGGGGATATGTCGCTTGACATCGAACAGTACGGAACCTGCGACAACGTCGAGCAAGTGTTCCATAATAAATACATTATCAGCATATACGCGATAAATCCGTTTGTCGAAACGCCCCAGTCTTTCACGGGCATAAACAGCAGGAATATCGACACGATAATCGAAATGCCGCCCGCAAACATATACGGCTTGCGTCTACCCCATTTGCCGCGCGTGTTGTCGCTGATAAAGCCCATCACGGGGTCGGTAACGGCGTCCCACAACTTCGCAATCATAAATATCGTCGTCGCGATTTTCATCGGGATGCCCATCGTCGTCATGTATTTGACAAGAATACACGACATCAGCGCAACGCCGCCGCCGTCCATAAGACCGCCTATGCCGTAACAAATTTTCTCTTTAAGCGGCACTCTGTCTTCGGGCACGATATAGTTCGCGTCGCCGGGGACAGCCACCTGTTTTTCCTTCTTCTTCACGTTGTACCTCATACAAAAAGATATATTAATAATATCATATCATTTGTTTTGACACAAGCAACAAAAACCTACTTGCCGATTTATCTTTTGTAAAATTTCCGCAAAGTTTCAAAAACCAAACAAAAAACCGCCCTTTCGGACGGTGTCGGTTAATGGGTTTCGGAAAGATGTTTCAGAATTTCAACGATTATTCCGTTTTTAACGTATTCGTTGATAAGTCCCGCGCAAAATCTTTCGCCACGGAAAATTGCCGTAAGACAAGTGCCCGCTTCCTTTTTCGACATTGTGCCGATATCTTCCGCAAGTTTCTTCTCGTTATACCAGCCGCGTTCGTTCATCGTGCGGTCATATTCAATATCAACCAAATCGGAATTGAAAAAAATTCTTTGGAAATCGCTTATCTCACGCGGGTATTCGGCATACAATTTTATCTCGCCTTTGGCGTTTTCCGTCAAATTTTCAAGCGTTTTACGATATTCTTCAAAAATTTTCGTATATTTTATCAAATCCGATTTTTCAAAATTCAACTTATGATCGTTCATCATATTTTCCCCCTACGACTTTATTATTGTTATTATAAACTCTTTTTCCTGCTTTCGCAATGAAAAATATAATATTGTTTGTAAAACAAAAAACAACCCGAAAATCGGGTTGTTGGTGGAAAACACAAGATTTTGAACCCGACCATATAAAAACGCACACCAAATCGGTTGTGCGTTTTTTGTTTGCGCTTAATTATTATCCTCGCAGTTCCTTTTTCTTGCGTTGAATTTTTGGTTTATTTATTTTATCGGTGAGGTGATAACTCATATCAAGTAGCATTTTGATTTTGTCGTCGGGGACGGTGCCGTCAAGCGCAACCGTTATCCAACTGCCCTTTGACATGTGGTAGGCGGGAAAAAATCCGCTTTCGCACAGGAGCGAGCCGACAAGAACCGAGTCGCACTTCAAATTCACGACGTCAATAAGTTCCTCGCCGTCAAGACCAAGTCTGAATTTCGGCACGTCCATGACGACGGCAAACCACTTTTTGTTATTTTCGTGGCGAAACACCTCGTAATTCGGGTAAATATACCACGGGAAATCAGCGCAAGCGTTATAGCTATCTAATACAAAACTTTCAAATTCGCAACGATTCATATAAAATAGGTTTATTTATTAAGAAGATAGGATTATCAGTAACATCTGCTCCCATATATTAATTATTTTAACACAGAACGATTAGCTTATAGTTTAGGATATAAAAACATCATTCAGTATAGAACTGAACAGGGATTTAAATAACACTTTTTTTGTGTCTACTTTTATTTGACTATTTCACTCATTTGAGTTCGCTTTTTGTTTTTGATTTGTTTGATTGTTTTGCAAGAATCGACTGTTTAAGTTGTCGTTTTTGCAGCATAAACTGCTTTTTATTCTTTTGCTTTGATTATTGTGATAGGTTTGATGCGCTTCAACAAGATGATTGGAATGGTGGTTGACACGATTGATATGAGCACAACCGCTGCCGAGTTGATGAGAGCCAACTGCCAATCAAACTTGATGAATTGAAGGTCAAGCATTATTTTTGCAGGAGCAATGGCTTTCAGTGATTCCACCAAGATATGGTTTGCCACATTGGCAAATGCCACGTATCCTACAACGGACACAACTATTGTTGCAACAGCAATGAGCAAGGTGTGCAAACCAAATATAATAAAAAATCTTGACAGCTTGCATCCTAGGGCTTTCATCACCCCGACTTCGTATATCTTAGACTTGATGTTTTTCACACCAAAGCTGGTGATGATAAACACACAGGCGCACACCAAAATCACCACTATAAATTCAAAGAATCTGTTGAAGACCTCAACTGCTTGTGACATTGTTTGCACTGCGGACATTTTGAGAGAAATATTTGAATAGCCGTTGTCTATTGTGTAGTTGATGACTCCACTGACATCTTCGCCGTCAACGTAGACTCCATAGCAATGGAACATCTTTTTCTTGTATTCATAAAACACGTTGTCTGCAAGAAGCATAATATTTCCGCCCTTACATTTGCCAATTCCTGCAACTGTCATTTGCTTTGAATAAGTGACTTCGTTGTTGAAATCACTGCTCAAAAAACTGATTGCATGGGGGACAAAAGTGTCGCAGTTGCCGTAGGTGTATTCGGTGCCAAAAATCTTGTTGTAGGCCTCCACGTCCATAAACACTTCATTGTCGCCCAAGACGCAGTCAAAATAACTTCCGCAGGAGATAAATGGAATTGTTGAGGAAGCATCCACTCCGTTGACAAAGAAATTCCTGGTGTAAACGTAGTTTCTTTCGTAGATGTTGGCAGAAGATATTTCTTTGTAGTTGTCACCAAAATAGTAACCGATTGCAAGGGCTTGATTGACGTAATCCAAAAAGGAAATGATTTCTTCTGTCAAGGGGGATTCCTTTGTCATACTGTTGATTTGGTCAATAAGCCCTTTATACTTTTCTTTGTAGCCGGTGTTGATGATTCCGTTGACGTAACCGGCGGGCCAATAGTCGGCACTTTCTTCACGTTGTCCTAAAATTTCATCATAATTTTCTGCTTTGCCATAAAACATAAAGGAGTCCGCAACGAAGTCGGTGACGTAGATTCCGCCCGTCATTTGCTCAACAGAGCCTCGATATATTTCCAAATTGTCAAGACGCAGGAGTTTCTTGGCATACTCTTCGTTGGTTTCAAGAGTTCCTGAGGTTTCAACAATGTGCAGTCCGCTTTGAGTTATGTTGGGCACTTTTTGAAGACCAATGGTGTAGCCGGTGATGTATAAACCATTCATATAGAGTTTGTACAGTTTTGCATCAGGAGACGCTTGCTTGATTTTGGCAAAATCCTCCTCGGTTATGACTCTTGCATGCACCTGTCCACTGAGGGTGTCCAAATCCTTTCTTACTGCATAAACCGAGCCTTCAGTCATAGTGTCCGCTGCCATAGACTTTGCATCAAAATTTGCAATGGATTGCGCCAAGGATAATACACAAATCAGTATTGATGCGAAGATTGCCGACAGCAAAAATCCAACAATTCTGCGCTTGCCAAACATAGCAGAAAACTTGACTGAATCAAGAAACGACAACCCTTTTGTCTTCTTTTGAGGGACTTTTGCTTGTAGAGGTTCTTCCTTTTGCTCTCTTTGTTTGAACTTGTTGTTGGACTGCTCTATCTTTAATATTTCATCTCTTTTGCAAATGGAAAGAAGGCTGTCAAGCTCATCCTGCTTGAATCTTTTCAGCATAGGGATGATGACCTTGTTATCCTTGACTTCCACGGCATTTTCATACTTCTCGTTGATCACCAAGTCGTTGATGATTCTGCCCTCAGACAACTCAATGATTCTGTCCGCATACTCATAGGCATCAAAAAGGTTGTGGGATACCACAACAACCAATTTCTCTTTTGAAATTTCCTTTATCAGTTTGATAATTTGCTCAGTTGTATTGCTGTCAAGGTTTCCTGTGGGCTCATCTGCAAAAATAACGTCGGGGTTTTTGACAAGTGCTCTTGCCATTGCCACACGTTGTTGTTGACCTCCCGAAAGTTCACGGGGGTATCTATCCTTGTATTCAAGAAGTTCTACACTTTCAAGGGCTTTTTCAACTCTGTCGTCATCGTCTTCTGCCATAAGTTTGAGGGATAGCCTCACGTTGTCCGCAACGGTCAAGTCGTCAAGAAGATAAAAGTCTTGAAAGACAAAACCCACCATATTTGAGCGGAAGGAATAAAGCTCACTTTCACTGTATTCGTTCAGTTGATTGCCAAAGACGTTGATTTCACCAGACGTCAATGAGTCCAGTCCGCCCAGCAGATTGAGCATGGTCGACTTTCCGCTTCCGCTTTTGCCAACCACAAAAACCAACCCCTTGCTTGGGAGTGAAAATGACACGTTGTTAAGTGCCACACAACTCTTTGTTTTTTTGCTTTTGTAAACTTTTGTTAGGTTTTTTACGATGATCATAGATTTCCCCGGATACCACTTTACCTCTTCCATTATATCATATAAAAATACGTTCTTCAATACAAACTGAAAATAAGGTGCAAGAAAACTCCTATCCAAAAAAGCGTGATTTGTCGTACGTGGCTGCTCGTTCTTTAAACTACAAAACGCATGATAAAAATAAAACATCCGCTCCTGTAAGTGCGACAGGTGCGGATGGATACCTATTGGTGGAGATAACGAGATTCGAACTCGTGACCTATGCGTTGCGAACGCATCGCT
>ERZ1024347.10-NODE-10-length-18591-cov-17.217415_pt1 | contig 18591 bp, 17 predicted proteins | sample MGYA00520790_ERZ1024347 | MGnify/ENA primary metagenome ERZ1024347 (study PRJEB33242, sample SAMEA3444256) | Homo sapiens | biome: Host associated; feature: Gastrointestinal tract; material: Stool | place: Uganda | collected 2011-01-01 ...
AAACACAAAGGTTTCACAGAAGAGGCTTATGTGAAAGCTTCTAAAGTTTTTAAGAAAAGGGTAAATTCTTTGTATAAGATAGTGGAGAAGGTAGAATCTAAGATCAATGGGGGAGACAATAAATGATTAATTTAGTAGGAAAAGTAGTTTCTAGTGATGAAATGTATGTAAGCGGACATAAATTGTATTCGTCTTTAATGCAGGTTTTAAGAGTTTCTGGAGTTGTAGATAACATTATGTTGAGATCTGATGAGAAATTACCGTTAGGGTATGTTGAAATTTATGGTGTTATTCGAAGCTATTCTAGACCCTCTAAGTATACGAAAACGAGTCAGGAAGTTTTTGTAAAGAGTTTTAGCTCTATTAGTGATGAGGCCTTTAACTCATATAAGAAAAGAGATAAGACAAGAAATGATGTTAATGAGAATGTTATTATTCTTTCGATTAGTAAAGTCCGAGAGACTCCAGGTAAGAAGAAAATTGTTGAAATGCGTCTTAAGTCTTTAAAAGGACAGCGATATGGATGGAATGCTATTGCTTGGGGAGATGATGCTGAGAAACTTGTAGAACTTGGCAAAGGAGCAAAGGTACATATTAATGGTAGATTACAGTCAAGGGAATATGAGAAATGTGGAGAGAGAATAGAGATTAGGGAAGTTTCAATATCTAATTTTAACATTATTTAGTTAGGAGGTAGACTATTATTTAGTCTACCTCTTTTTCTCGTATTTATTAAATAGATAGACTAAAGGAGGGTACATAAATGTCAAGATTAAGTTTAAGTGATTCTATTAAGGGTCTTAGAGAGATTGGATATACTGTAGTAGATAAAGGGAAAGATTCTAGAGGGTATAAAGTAATTATAGGTGATAAACTTATTAAAGAGGTAAATAACGGTAGAGAATTGGTAGCTTTTTATAGAACATTTCTCCCAGAAAGTAAAAAGAGTAATGGAGTTAGACCAGAGGTTTTAGCTAATAAATTAGCAGTTGAGATGGCTTTAACATCTACCACTAAAGAAAGGAAACATGAAATAGCTCTTGAAATGCAGAGATTGTTAGTAGAAAATGCCAGTGATCTTCACGAGGAAACAAGTTCTATGATTTCACAGATGTATATTCGAGAGTTGTAGTTAGGAGGTAGAAAGTGGATTTAACGGAGAGGTTTTTAAGTAATATGGGTCTTGTGGGGTTTAGTATAAAACAGCTTGGGTATTCTTTTACAGATGATTATATACAAGCAGGATATGAGGGGTTGTGGAAAGCTTGTTTGAATTATAATGAGGATCAAAGTAAATTTGCTACATTTGCAATTCCTTATATTAGAGGCTATATTCAGAGAGAGAAGGCTAAAGAGTTGGGGGTAAAAAGACTTAATGATGAGGCTCTAAAGGGAAGACCTGTTATAGTTAATTTAGAAAGTGAGGTAACTACAGATAAAGATAAATGTGAACTTAAAGAATTAGTTGGAAAAATAGATGAAAGAATCGACTACATAGAATTAAAAGAGTGTTTAGAAAAGTGTTTAACTGAAGAGGAGTTTATACTTTTGGCAGTTATAACAAAGGAGATTACTCAGAAAGAAGCTTCTGCGTATTTAGGATATACACAACCTAATATTAGTAAGAAGTGTAAAAAGTTGAAAGTAAAGTTATATAAAGAATTAGTTTAGGAGGATATTTATGGAAGAAACTAGTTTAGTTGCAACAGGTTTAGACAAAGAAGATGTAAATGATCTGGTATCTTATATTCAGGGAGATAGTACAGATATTCCAGATAGTTTGTCCAGAATTATGACTAATCTTATTCAGAAAATGCAGGTTTCTCTTGGTTATAATATAGCTTCACAGACTCAGAGAATGATAAAACTGCAGAAGTTTATTGCTACTGCTGAAGAAGAACTTTATGATCCAGACCAGATTCCTAATATGGATAAGGAATCTTTAGTAAAGACATATAATTCAGCTAATAAAGCTCTTAGCGATATGAATGAATTAACTAGAAGGTTTCTTGCTCAGAATAAGGATACATTTAAGACTGCTCCTACTGAACAGGAGAAGTTAGCCCAGAAGTTGGTAACTTTATCTCCTGGTAAGATTGAGGCAATAATGAATATTATTAATGCTGATCAGGCTATGGTTGCTTCAAGTAATGATGAAGATGGAATCCTTTAATAATTAGTTTTAAAGAGGAATAGTGCTCCTATTCCTCTTTTTCTATATTTTGTAGAGTGGAGGTGAATGTCTTTGTCTGTAGGATTAAATCTAAGTGAAAGAGAAAAGGGTGTTTTAATGGGCATTCTCTCTGATCTTAAGTCCAAGGGAACTGAAATAGAGAAACCTATTGAGTTGAGGAAACCAGTTCCTATAGAAGAATGGTTAGAAGATCCTTATTATGTAGGAGCTTCTGGTAAACACTTATATCCTTTCTGGAAGAAACAGATGATAAAAATATTCAGGGAACATAAACCTGGCGAGGAGATCAATGAAGTCATTCTAGATGGGGCGCTAGGATGCCGTCCTTGGCTTTCTTCTAGAATACAAACTTCAAGGGGATGGTTAACTTGTGAGGAACTTGAAAAGTTAGATTATGAAGTTAATCCTATTTATGTAATGACTGAAGATGGACCGCAGAGAATTATTGATGTTCTTAAGAAGAGTCATATACCTGTCACTACTGTCAAGTTACAATTTGACGATAAGTCCGAATATGAGGTTACAGACGACCATAGGTTAAGAATCATACGAGATAAAAGTATTCAATGGATCTATGCCAAGGATATTCAGATAGGTGATAGGATTCTTAAGTCCAGACAGGAGTCAATTTATCCTAAACATAATTTAGGCACTAAAGAGGCTTATGTTTGGGGTTTCTTTGTTGGTGATGGAAATGATTATAAAGAAACTGATAAGGCTAATAGAAATAGGACTAGGTGGAATATTGGTAGTACAACATTAAACACTAGAGCAGAAAAAGACGTTTATGAGTATATGAGTTTGTATGGAAATGTAAATGTCTGGAATGGTGTTAACAAAAATGATAGTGAATATAGACAGTTGAATAGTTCATCTAAAGATCTTAAATTTAAGGCTGTGCAGTGCGGTCATGGTGCTCAGAATAAGCATATTCCAGAGTTTGTTTATAAGTATTCAAAACATGATGTTTGTGAATTTATAGCAGGTTTATGGGACTCTGATGGGTCTGTAGAAGGACAAGGTAATAGGGTTCAGCTAGCATATGCTTGTACTTCTGAAAGATTGATACGAGAAATACAGCAGTTGTTATTCAACTTGGGTATAATATCAAGAATAAATAAAGAACATAATAAGTCAAGAAAGTTACCATTATATAGACTTAGAATAACTGACTCTTTGTCTGTATGGAAGTTTAATCAACTTATTGACCTTAGAGTTCCTTATAAGAAAGATAAGTTATCTACATGTAGGATAACTAGAAGTAGTAATATTACAGATTTAAGAGATGTTCTAGTGGAAGAATGTCTACCTCGAGGTCTTAAGTCTAAGTATAATTTACAAAACTCAGGAGCAGGTATTATTAAGCTTAACGAAGTGATGAGTAATGAAGATATAGAGAATGAGTTTCTAGAGTATCTTTACAGGAATCAGTGTTATGAGGTAGAGGTAGTATCTAAGGAATTTTCAGAAGAGATTTGTGGTGATATTTCTGTAGATACTAATCACACATATCTTTGTGATGGTTTTATTAATCATAACACTGGTAAATCTACAATCGCTTTGTTTTGTATGATACGTAAACTTTATGAGATTTCGTGCTATGAGAATATAGCAGGTTTGTTTAACTTAATGCCTGATACTACAATAGCATTTATCTATTTTTCTCTTTCTCGTGAGACTGCTGAGAGAACTGGTTTTGGAGAGCTAAGGAATTATATTGATACAATACCTTACTTTAATGATTATTTTTTAAGGAATAAAAATAAGAATTCAGAGCTACTTTTTCCAGAAAATGTTCTTATCTACTCTGGATCTTCACAACTTCATTCCACCGGAGTTAATATGTTGGGATGTATACTTGATGAGGCAAACTTTAGGTCTCAGAAGGCTCAGGTTAAGAGTTTAGCGAACTCTGTAGATACCGGGAAGGTTTCGGCCATGTATAGTTCAATTTTACAAAGGGGTGCTTCTAGATTCTTGTTTAAAGGGTATAATCATTCATTATGTATTTTGGTATCTTCTTCAACAGTATCTAATTCATTTACTGAGCAGAGAAAGAAAGCTGCTATAATAGATAAACATAGTTTAATAGTGAATGCTAGGTTATGGGATGTTAAGCCTAAGGGAACATATTCTGATGAAGGATTCTGGGTGTTTGTAGGTTCTGAATTGTTAGAGCCTTGTATTGTAGAAACAGTAGCGGATATATATGCTTTTACTGATACTTTAGGATTACTAAGGGGAGAAGTAGATCCTTCAGAATATGAGGAAGAAATAATACAAGATATAATTGAAGGACTTTCTGATGTCTATAGAAGTAGTTTTACATGGGTACCTAAGGATTTTAAGAAGAAATATCAAGACGATATTTATATGGCTTTACAGGATATTTCTGGTATTTCTGTAGCACCTACTGGAAGATTATTTAATAGTAAACCAGCTTATCGAAGGGCTCTTACAAAGATGCTAACACATCCTTTTTCTAAGGAGTCAATTATATTATCTACTGGAGATAATCTTAATCTTATGGATTATCTTAGAAAAGATTATTTCCCAATTATGCGAGATAAAACTAGATATTTTCATTTTGACCAATCTCTGACTCGGGATTGGACGGGTGCTGCTTCTGTGTTTTTGGATCATTTTGAAGAGGATCCTAATACACATGTTTTAATGCCACATTATATGGTTGATGTAATGTTATCTGCAAAACCTCCTAAGTTGCCTAGTAAGATATCTATATCTAAGTGTTCTCAGCTTGTTTATTTATGGAGGGATTATTTTAAGATTCCTGTTGGTAAGGTGACTTATGATTCATATGCATCTGCTGGTATTATACAGACGTTACAAGCAGATGGTTTTATTGCTGAGACTCTTTCAGTTGATAGAACTTCTGAACAGTATATTTATTTGATAAACTGTTTTTTAAATGGGCAAATTAAAATTTATCAGCATGATAGGTTTGAGTTTGAACTATTTGATTTGATTCTTGATAGAGCGCATAATAAGGTGGATCATAGTCCTGTATTCTATTCTGTTGAGGATAATGAGAACAAGACTCAGGGAGGACATAAGGATATTACAGATGCTGTAGCTGGTGCTTTATGGAATTGTTATCAGGCTACTTTACCTTTGATGGAGAGAAATTCAACTCTTCAATCTAGTCAAGATTTAATGCAAGGTATTATACCTTATAAAAATGAATTTAATATTTACTCTAATAAGGGAACTGATTATAATAGCTTGATAGATAATATGTTAGATAGTTATGATTTTTAAGGAGGTAAACATGGCTTTTTGGAATAGAGGTTTGAATGAGGAAATGAGGGAGGTTCAGCCTGGGTTAGAGTCTTCTAAGAGGCAAGAAGTAGAGACTGATATTTCTCAGGGGTTATATGAGGCTCGGTCTCAGGAGATATTAAGATGGATTAATAGACTTAAAGAAAAGAATAAGACAAAAGAGGGGTATTATGCTGTTTATGATGCTATGGCAGAGGACTCTACTATAAGTGGGGCACTTACTATCATATGTGATGATGCAACAAGGAATGATGAAATTAGAAAAAGGAAAGTATGGATTCAGGCTAAGGATCCTACAGATCCAGAGTCTCAGGAAATAGAAGAGGCTTTAAATGAGTTTCTTGATGATATAAAGATAGATGATAATCTTTGGACATATGCATATAATGTTCTTAAGTATGGTGAGTGTTTGTTAAATACTCACTATAAAGATTTTATGAATGAGGAGGTTCCAAAGGGATTTGAGGATCTTAATGGTTATATTTATGAAGTAGTTGATAAGCCACAAGACATTCTTACTTTAGAGAAGTGGGGAAGAATAGTGGGATATGCTGAGAGAAGAAGAGATCCTAGAGATGATAAGGTAGCCACTGGTTATATTGTTATGCCAGTTAATAATTATGTGCAGTATAGAATAGATAGACAGAGGAAAAGGGAGACAGTTAATCTTACATATGTTAATGAAAATCGTAAAGACAGGGAGGATCCATATATTGTTGATGAGTTTAAGTCAGTGATTGGAACTTCCTACCTTGAGAACGGTAGGACAGCTTATCAGATGATAGATCTTATAGAGACTTTACTTTTGTATTATAGATATGGGAAGTCAGATAATTTTAGGACTGTTCAGGTCGAGGTTGGTTCTGCAGGTAGAGCTGAGACTTCTAAGATACTCAGAACAATTAAAAGATTATTTACAACTCAGGACTCTATGAATATGAAAGAAGGTTTGTATCAGGGAGATTCAAAACCTATACCTAAAGGGAATAATGTATTTATTGCAACTAGACAAGGAAAAGGAGAAGTTAAGATAGATAATGTAAGTCAGAATGGAGACATTAAAGATATTGCTGATCTTGAATACTGGCTTAATAAGTTAATTTCTGCTTTGGGTATACCAAAGGCATACCTTGGTCTTGAGGATACTAATCTTAGTGGAATTGGAAATACATCATTAACTAAACAGGATACTCGTTATTGTCGAACTGTTGAGATGGTTCAGGATGCATTAAAAGCTGGTGTAAGGGATCAATGTAATCATTTTTTGGATGTAACTTTTAGGGATACCATGAATGAGGAGAGTTCGTATAGTTGGGATGACAAGTTTGAAGTGTGTATGCCAAAAATACAGTCTTCTGAATCAGATGAAAAACTTGATGAATTTACAGCTAGACTTAATTTAGCTCAAGTTCTACAGCAGTTTATGTATCAGATTGATGGGGTAGATATGGACCCTGTAATAAGAATGATTTTGGACAATATTCTTAATTTAGCTAATGTAGATAAAAGATTTGATGGTATAACAGACAATCCTAACGTTACCTTTGGAATTAAGAAGGAAGCAGGATCAGGGGGTCTGGGAGGATTAGGGAATATGACAGATGCCTTGGATCCTGGACAGGAATATATACCTGATGAAAATTCAGAGAGTGTTGAAGATGTAAATGCAGACAATACTGAAGAGGAGGAGAGTGATGAATAAATATAGTTTAAAAGATTTATTGAACATTAAAAAAGATAAGCCTGCTGTTAGAGTAATTAATAAGTTTGTTTCAGGTGAAGAAATTGACGAAATTATGTTGACAAAAAGTCTTTCGTCTTTGATCACTCATGGTCTTATAGAGATAGAGCATTCAGAATCTTATGAGGAGGCTCAATCTAAACACGAGGGATATCATCTTGAGGATTTAGCTCTTTCTCTTTATTGTTTTATGGCTGGTAATCTTGATATGGAGGAGATTCGTCTTAGGTTAGAGGGAATGTTAAATGAGTCTTGATATAAGAAGTGAAGAAGGAAGTACCTTTGAACAGCTTTTAAATGAGGAAACTAGTGTTCAATTAGTTTCCTCAACAAAAATGATTAAACCTCAGATTGTTGTAAGAGTTAATAATCAGAATATTAAGGCACAGTTTGTTCGTGCCAATAAAGAGGGAGTGCTTTTCTTTAAAGTAAATTCTGGTACAGTTCCAGGTAAATTCTGGGAAGTACGTGTTCAGTTTTCTAATCTGCCAGAGGCAGTAAAGAAGATGAATGGAAAGTTATCTTTTACAGCAAAGTCTGTTATAAAATCTATGGCTCGTGGGGATATTAAAGTATATTGTAATGGACATTGGTGGAGATATGCTTGTGCTTATTCTGCATGGAAACATGGATATGGTCTTTATAGAGAAACAAGACCTTCTAGAAGATGGAATCCTAGGAATGAGAAGATGGTGTGTAAACATGTGATAGCTGTTTGTTACTTACTACCGAACATATCTGGACAGATTTTAAGGGAGTATAGAAGACATAAAGTTGTTTCTCTTTTTATTGACAAGATACGTAATAGATAATATAAATAAGGAGGTGTAAAGTATGAATAGCATGGAGGTTAGGGCTTTAAAAGAGGCTAGATATAATAGGGTTCTTGGTAAGGCTGTTGGAACTACAGAATCTCGTAAAAGACAGGGAGTTCTTCGTAAACTACATAGAGAGCTTCGCAATATTTAGTCTATGTAGAGTTGGAACGTAATAATGTTTTAGAGAGGTTTATACCTCTCTTCTAGTTTCTATAGTTTAATGGATAGAACAGATGCCTCCTAAGCATCAGATAGGGGTTCGATTCCCCTTAGAAACGTTGAGGGCCTCTAGCTCAGTTGGTTAGAGCATCCGGCTCATAACCGGGCGGTCTTGGGTTCGAGTCCCAGGAGGCCCATTATTGGAATGTAGCTCAGTTTGGTTAGAGTACTTGATTTGGGATCAAGGGGTCGCAGGTTCAAATCCTGTCATTCCAAGTTTGATACAAAACCTGTCGTTCAGCCTATATTAGGTGAGCATTTTATAGATAATTGGAACAAAAGCCTTAAATGAACGTAAAATAAAAGTAGTAGTCTAACAGCTAAATATTACGTTTAGACTACTATGGAGTAGACCTGGACACAGTACCGTAATAAGCTAGCGTAGAACTTGAAAAGATACATAGTCTATGCGAAGAAAGTAAAGATTCTGTTCTTGAAAGATGCTTATGAAATAGAAACAGAAATCGCTCAGAGTGCTTTAAAGTTGTGAAGGGTCTTTAGAGCAATAAGCTGATATGGCGGAACAGGCAGACGCATAGGACTTAAAATCCTAGGGGAGTAATTCCGTGTGGGTTCGATTCCCACTATCAGCATTCCCACGAGAGATTGATGGGTAGGAAGTCTAGCCGGGACTTATGGACTTATGGATGGTCTCATGAATGACTGTCCCGGTAGCTGACAGATCTACAGGTACACGGTCAGTGGGAATTCAGAAAAGAGTATTGTCTGGTAGGTATTCAGCGGTATGAAGAGGTAGACTCTTTTCTAGTTTATGAAGAATGGAGGTGAAGATTGTTATATGATTAGATTATGCACTGGTGTCCTAATTCCTATATTGATAATTTTTATTGGATTTTGTGATACATACGTTTTTGAGGCTTATAGCGTTTATTGCATTATGGTGGATTGCCATAGAGTCAAAAGTCACCCAGTCCCTAGAAAGTCACTGTGTATGAAGGAGAATGAGAATAGAATAAGCCTCTTCATCTTTAGTAATGGACAGTGACTATCCGAATTAAAATAGATCATGTGTTAATTATGCAAATTGCGATTTAACATCTTAAGTGGTAGACCTTGTAGGTTCATAGACAATTATAATATGCATCGGGATGTTCAGAGAAATTCTTGTAGAGTTTTCATGTGGAGGCACCCCGTTGCATATGAGCTGATATGGTGGAATTGGTAGACACTTCAGATTTAGGTTCTGGTGGAGAAATCCGTGCAAGTTCGAGTCTTGTTATCAGCATTCTTGGAGGTGTGTTTGTGGGAGTAAGTAAAACTGAAAAGATAGATTTATTACACATGATGAGAGATTTTAATATTGATGTTAGAATAATCGAGGATATGAGAGTTATTTTGGAAGATTGTTCTAGTGAATTAGAGTATAGTAAGGTACATAGAGTAGTGAAGAAATGTGTAATATGTAAGCTTGATAATTATAGTCTTTTAGACATATTTAAGGAATATGAGAAGTCAAAGAAGACTTGGTTAGGAGAAGAGTTTTCTACTTCTTGGGAGGAAGTAGAATGATACCTTTTAAAGTATATGAATTAGAGGATAATGATTCATTAATGGGTTATAAAGTTGAGCCCTTAATAAAACCTTTAAACGTGAAAAGATGGGAGAGGACAGTAAGAAATTTATCTAAGTTAGTTTCTACAGGAAAGAAGCAAATGGTTATTTCTCCTGTTAAAGTTCTTAGTGAAAGAGATTTGGAGGAGTATAGAAGATACTTTTGTAAAGTAGCTAAGAAGATAGGATATAATTGTATTTATTTTGAAGTTCCTGTAAGAGTGTCAGTTACTTACAAGTAGAATTTTGTTTAAGGAGTCTCTTGATGAGGCTCTTTTTTACGTATATAATAGAGGAGGGAAAAGACATGAGAGTAAATAACTGTGAAATAGGATGGAACTTTATTATAGGAACTTTTGGTGATAAAGAGGAATTGATATTTTATGACCCAATCAATGAATATCTAAGAGGAAATGGAATTATTGAATCTATTACTCCTATTAGAGAGAAAAGAAATATAGATAGAGAGGCCTTTAGAAATCAATTCTTTCAGATGTTTTTAGACCAGAAAGGAAGCCTTTCGGATCTTTATATAAAAGAAGGTTTAATTATTCTGAATATGAAAGTTATAAGTGAAGTTATTTATGAGGGTCTTTGCTCTATGTTTGGAGAACATTTATCCTATGAGGATATTAAGGATATAGATCCTTGTTATATTAAGTATAATAAGTTTGTTGTTAGAGCTTATTCTTTATGGATAAGTAACGAACATTTTAACGGGGATTTTCTTAAAAAGGAGCTTAGTGAAGGGTTATCTTCTGTACTAATTAATGTTATTATTAGTATTGCTTGGGAAAGTGTTAAGGGAAATAAATGTATAGATCTTTGCAGTCAGTACAAGGAAGCTATTAATCAGGTGAATATAGATTTTAGAACTTTGTGTATGAAGTTTTTAGGTAGAATGAGAGAAGAAAGGTTGATTAGTTCAAACGATAGGGATAAGTTTACTGAAGTTGTACTGTCAAGGTATAGTAAGGAGTTTCATTGGTTTCTTGCTAAATATTACAGTCATTATGAGAACTTAACGGTAAGTTGCAAATATGTGATATATGCTATGATAAGGGTTCATTTAAACTATCGTTTAAATGGTAACATAATGGAGAATAACGGGATGTTAGTTTTTTCTAAGGAGTTTTTAGGGTATGGACATTTATCAAAGTTAGATAGTGATTTAATAAATAATTTAGGTTGTGGGTTAGTTAATGTGAAGTAAAATCGGGGAGTAGGTATGAGAAGAAATTATATTGTAGACAGATTAAATTCTTACTTTAGAGATGGATATTTTCTTAATAGGTGTCCTCTTTTAATAGGGCCAAGTGGAGTTGCTAAATCTGCTTTGATTAAACAGGCGGCAAAAGATTTTAATATGAAGTTGATAGACATAAGAACAGCCTTTATGTCTAGATTAGATATTGAGGGATTATCTCAGAAGATAGAAGTTAATGGTGAATACTATTCAGCTTCTAGTCCTATGTTTGAGTTAATTAAGAGTACTGATGAATATCTTAAAGTTTGTAGAACAATAACTAATCTAGTTGAGATGGCTGTAAATGAAGAGGTAGATGAAGGTATTAAGGAGAAGTTATGTAAGACTTTAGAATATTTGAAAAAGGAGTCTAGAACTCCTATTCTTATATTTGACGAGATATCAAGAGGAGAAGCTTCTGTTAGACAGGTTTTAACAAAAATCCTTACTGATAAAGAGTTTATGGGGTATTCAATGAGAGAAGCTCGTGTTGTAGCAGCAACTAATTCTCAGTTAACTACCTCTGGGGAGAAGCTCGATATTTATGCAGTCAATGAGGCTTATGATGTAGCATTTTATGATAGGTTTGAATCTATCTATGTTTCCCCTAAGACCATGATTCCCTTTTGGAGATCATGGGCAAGTGAGAATCTTAACAAGAGGGTAATTATTGAGTCTGATGGTAATGAGTATGATGAAGCACACTTTACTTCTTCTGATCAAGATTTAGTAGAACCTTTTAAGTGTTTTAGAACTTGGGAGTTAGCTTCTCGAGTATATGATGCGTTGGATTCAGGTTCTTCTCTTTCTGATAATTTCGTTAATACTATTTTGGGAGGGTCTGGCTCTCTTTCTATGGATCAGTTCATTTTTGATTGTATTGAAACAAATGTGCCAGGGTTGATTATATCTCCTTCAGGATTAGGAAAGACCTCTAGAGTAAAAAATGTAGTTAAAAGTAATGACTATGAAATGATTTCTATAAATCTTTCAGAAGTTGATAGGGTTGATTTGGAGGGTTTGCCTGTTAAAATATCTTTATTTGATGCTATCAAAAAGGGATGTTATTTTACTGATAAGTTAGAAGAGCAATTAAAGGTGATTATTAGTAATTCTTCATTACCATCTGAGGTTACTATTAGGGCTCCAAAGAAGGAGTATGTAGATACGTTTAATAGGGCTTTAAATAGTGGAAGAAAAGTCATTATTTATTTTGATGAGATGAATAGGGTACAAAATGTATCAGTTATGTCAGCTATTTTTCAGGTTATCTCAGATAATAGGTTGTTTGGGATTAACTTTGATCCTAAAAATGTTAGGTGTCTTTGTTCTTGTAATTTAGATGATAACTGTTCAGATGCTCAGGAATTAGATCCAGCATTGTGTGCTCGTTTTGCTATTTGGAGAAAGAAAGAATATACTAGGTCTGATGCAGTTAAGTATAAGAGGTATGTATTAGATTCTGGTTATATCCCGGTTGTTAGGGATTGGATTTTGTCTATAGATAATGATGATTTGGTTAAAATAATAGACTCAGTTAATAGTAGAACTATGGAGATAAGTGCTAGTTCTACTAGAGGTATTGAGGATTTAAGCACTACCTTGAGGTATAAGATACCTTTGTTAAGTGGAAAGTTAATTTTTGGAAGTACTGAAGCTCGAGAGAAAGTTTCAAATTATATGAGATTTGGAACGGATAATGGAAGTGTTAAAAGGTTAGTTCAAGTAGGAATTAGAGAATGGTCTGGGAAATACCTGGATAGTAGTGACATATCTAATGGGAAGTATTTGGATGCTCTTGTTAAGAAAATTTATGAAAGATATGAAAGTTTAACAAAAGAATTGTTAGAGGATATTATAGAGGTTGATAATTATATTTATTCATACAGATTAAATTTCTTTAAGATATTTTTAGGAGATAATGCAGGTAAGTTTTTGGACTTTTATAATTCTTATAATATCACTTGTTTTACAGGAAATGAGAGTAGTAAAGAAGTCAATGACTATGTAGTATCTCATTTATCAAGTATATCTGAATTAGTATCTAATATTAAAGAAGTCCCTAAAATGAAGTTTCAAGATAAATCTAAAGTTGCTAGAGTTATTTATAGGGCGGTACCAAAGGATATGCGTAAAGAGTTTATAATAGAACTGAACAAACAAGAAGCTTATGATTTTTTACATCTTTACGATGATTTGGGATTTAATTCTAGAATAGCTAAAGAAATTAAGCTATAGAACGGAGATTGGAATGGTATCTAAAGAGACTTTAATAGAAATGAGAAAGGAATTTACAAGAAATAGGGTTAATGAGGTTTTAGGGGTTTCTATTTCTAGAGGTCTTGTTGTTAGACAGGAAAAGAAGGGTAATGTAAGAAGTTATTTGTTTAACTTTTCGTCTGGGACTTATGATGACCTTTCTAAGTACGATCTTAATGAGATTTCTCAAGAGGACTATAATGTTATATTTGAGTATTTTGCTGAAAACATTGATATGTCAGAGATGATTCCTTTGTGGGAAGGGTTGGAAGCATTATACAAAAGAACAAAGCCTCTTGAGTATGGTATTATGCAGAACATCAAGTATTTATACTCTTCTAGTGTTTCTACTATTATATCGTTTTATGATAAAATCACAATGAAGTTTTGGATAGAAGTAAACCCAGTATTTATCCTAGTGTTTTCTTTTATTCATAACATATCAAAGTTAGAGTCTTTAAATATGCTGGTTCAACATGAGTTATGGCATATTATAAAGATGCACCATAAGAAAGGAATTGATTTAAGACTTTCTCAGGAGGATAGTAATCTAGCTTATGATTTGTTTATAAACAATGATTTGTACAGAGAATTTAATCATGAACTAAAAATAGGAGTATTTAGATACTGTAAGTTTAGTGGTGAATTAAAGGAGAAAGTATCTGCAGTAGATATTGTAGATATTCTTAAGAGGTATAATATTGCTTCTTTATTTGAGGGTTCTTGCAGAGGAGTTTATTATACAGGAAATGTAGAATTTGTATACATTCAAAAACATAATATTACTCGATTTGGTTCACATAGATATACAGAGTTTGATGTGGCACAATTATTTATGGAGTTAAGAAGTTTGTTTAAAGAATGTGTACAAAATAAGGAAGCTGGATTTGGAGATTTTGTTTCTGAAGTTAGTTCTGAGACAATAGAAGCTGTAGTCACTTTAATAGAGTCGTCAATAAAAGAAGCTAAAAGTCTTATTTCTTCATCTAAGGGGGAAACCTTATCTTCACATGTTGTATCAGAGTTTGAAGACAAGGTTGAGGAGATTGAATCAGAAATAGTTAGACCTTTGAAGGGGTTAGAAAGTAATGTGAATTGGAAGGCGGTTCTTAAAAGATATGTAGTAAAGGGGTTAAGTTCTGAGGAACGTTATGATGTAAATAGACCTAATTCTAGAATTGAAGGACAGTTTGGATCAGACATAGATGTAAGTGTCCCTAAAAGAATTGCTTTTGCTTTTGATGTTTCAGGTTCTATGGGAGTTGATAAATATCAAGAGGCTTTAAATGAGATAGAGAAAATAGTTAGATCTCTTAGGATTAAGAATATCAAGATAGATATAATTTGGTGGGGATCTAGTTGTAGAAGAGAATCTTTTAATTCTTATAAGTCATTCAAAGATAGAATAGAAAAGAGAACTCCTAGTTTAGGGGGAACTGATGCTAATATTCCTATTAGGGAATTAAATAAGATGGAGAGAGAAGACCTTAGATTTATTCTTACTGATGGTATGTTTAATAAACCTAGGGAGGTTTCAAAGAAGAGAGTTATATGGTATATATTAAGAGACGGAGATGTTAGCAAGGTACCTAAGAATAGTAAGAATATTATAGTTCATCCGGAGGATAAGAAATGAAAAACTGTTTGATGTGTTTAAGGATGTTACTATTAGTTGCTGTAATTATAATTAGTTTATATTTAGTAGTTAAAGTTTTTGAAGAACATACTTTGCTGATTATAATAATGATAAGTATTATAACATTTATAGTAATTCTTGAGAGTGTAATAGAGAATATTAGATAAAGTCTATAGTTTAGGGGTAGGATGTAAATTCTATCCCTATTATTTTGAAGGGAGGACTCCAATATGAGTGTAGAGAAAGAGAATACTGAAGAGATAATGGAAGAATTAACTGAAGAAGTAACAACAGGAGAATATACACTTACTCCTTCATCTAATCCTTTTGTTTTGGGTACTATGGAGGGACCCTTTTTTGGACCCATTGAAGAGGATAATGGTAATGACAGATATTATTTAGGTTCTACTGCAGATAAAGGTATCATTGGTAATCCTTATGTTATTAACATGATAGATAATAAATGTCTTCTTGGAGAACCACATCATCCGATAGATAGGTCTAATATGTGGTTAGACAATGCTTGTATATCAACAACTTCTTTAAAGTATTCTGATGATAAAAGATATATAATTGGAAAAGCAGATATTTTAGACACTCCTATGGGAAGAATTGTTTGGCAGTTGGCTAATTATGGATGTAGACTTGGTATATCCGCTAGAGCAAATGGTAAGGTTGTAAAAGTAAAGGTTAGAGGACATGTTAGAAAAGAAGTTCGACCAGAGTATTATGAGTTTAAAACCTTTGATGTTGTTCTGAATCCTGGGTTTGGTAATTCTATGCGTCCTGTTATTAAGGATTCTTACGGTAAAGTAATAGGGAAGTCTGATATATTTGAGGAGAAATCGGAAGATATGTCTCTTTATGAGGAACTTCAAGACATGATAGTTTCAAAAAGCTATGATAAAGAAAAATTAAAGAATATTATAAACTATATTGATGATGCAAAGTGCAAAGAATTATTGCCTTTGTTAGAGGAGTCAAGTGATACTTCCACTACTTCTATAGAAGATTCAGCTGATATTTCTACTGAATCTATTGAGTCAAGTGATACTTCCACTACTCAAGAGGAGTTCAATGATACTTCCATTGCTCAGTTACGTCAAGAGAATTCTTTTTTGTTGGAAGAAGTAAAAGGCTATAAAGATGAAGTTGGTAGACTTAATGAGTTTATTAATGGATATAAAAAGGATTTGAAAGCTTATGAGGATATTATTGATTCAGTTGATACTTCCACTGTTGATATATCTGAAGAGGTTGAAGGTCTTTTAGATGAGTTAAGGGAGAGTTCTGAGAAAAGGGTAGATAAATATAGGAGATTGTATGAGGAGTCTCAAGGTGTAATTGATTCTCTAAATAGAGATCTTCAGGAAGTGAAGAATAAGCTCGAGGATTCTGAAACTTCATATCAATCCATTTGTGAAGAATTATCTGAAAAAGATGGTGTGATTAAAGAGTTAAAGGATGATAATATTAAGATGAAGAAAATGAATGAAGAGTTGGAGAAGTCGTCTGTTGCTAAGAAAGCTAGTGACAAATCTGGGGGAGTTAGTAAAGTGAAAACTAATTCTCGTAAACATAGAGTTTCTCAGAAAGTACAATATTTTAATAATGAAAGTGTAGTACTTAATGAGGAAAAGGAGTCTTCTATATTAGATGAAGCTCGTGTTAACCTAATTAAATCTTTAGGAGGTAGAAAGTAATGAGTAAAAGACGTGAGATTTCTGCTGCATTGCAGGCACATTTAAATGAAGAGTATGGTGATAGATTTAAAGAAGTAAGAGAAGTATATCCAGAGTTTACTAAAGATCAGGAGGTAAGACTTGGTATTCTTTTGAATAATATTGACGAGGCTATTGGAGCTAGATTTGATACTATGCTGAATGAGGATGCTACTCTTTCTGCACCTAATGTTATTCAGGGAATTAAAACGACTTATTTTGATATTGTTGAAGCTGTTTTCCCAAATCTGATTGCAGAGGAGTTATTTTCTGTGCAGCCTATTCAGAACAGAACTGGTCAGATCTTTTTCCTTCGTTATGTTTATGGAACTACCAAAGGTAATGTAACCAAAGGTTCCACCATTTTTGGACCGAATGAAATTGCAGGATATGAGAATGCAAACTATACTAGAGAACATATTGAGGATGAGAGTATTACTGCACCAACAGCTGATGCTCTTCAGGCTGAAGTGTCTCTTACTTACTATCCAGTAATTAAGGGATCTGTAGAGATTACTATTGACTCTGCTGTAATTCATGATGATGGACTTGGTAAACTTCTTGATGCAAATAATAAGATTCGTGGTTCTGTTGATTACAGTACTGGTAAATGTACTATTTTTGCAGGAACTACTGCATTTAAAGGAACTGAGGACATTACTGCTGATTATGATTCTACGTTTGAATCTAATCCGTCCTCTATTCCGGAAATTGAACTGAAAATTGATGATACCTTTGTTCATGCTAGACCGCGTAAGTTAAGAGGTCTGTATAGTTTTGATGCTGGTTACGATCTGAAACAGTCTCAGGGTATTGATATTCAGGAAGCTCTTCTTCAGGCTGCTGCTATGCAGTTAAAGAATGAGACTGATGGTGAGCTTATCAGAACTGCATATGATCAGGCTGGTAGAACTACAACTTGGACTAACAATCCTACTTCTCAGCCGGCTCTTTCTAGAAAAGAGTATTATGAGGCATTTGTAGAGCATATTTTCCAGGAGTGTTCTGCAATCAGACAGAAAACTAAGAGAGTTTCTGGTAACTTTATTGTTTGTGGTAAGAAAGCTGGAGACATTCTTCAGTTTATTGGAGCTCCTCGTTTTGTGGGAACTGGTTACGGTGCTGGAGAAGTTGGACCGTACTATGCAGGAATGCTGGATAATCGTATTAAAGTTTACATTGATCCGTTCCTTGCTGAGGATGAATACCTCATTGGATACAAAGGACAGAACCTTATTGATGCCGGTTTAATTTATGCACCATACTTACTGTTCTTTGCTACTGAAACTGTAACTCTTGATGATTTCCTTGGTCGTCGTGGTTTCTGTACTTCTTATGGTAAGAAGATGATTAACAATAATTTCTACATTAGTGGAAAAATTGTTTAGTAAATAGCTCTTTTAAAGGGAGGGTGTCCTTATAGGATGCCCTCTTTTACGTATATTAGAGTATGTAAAGGAGATATTTATGAGTAGGGTTAAAGATAGAAAGTATCCACAATGGTTTATTGATGACTTAGTTATGGAGGAAGATAAGAAGAGAGCTTTAGAGGGAACTTTAACTTCTAAAGATAAATGTAAGTTTAAGTGCTCTGTACATGGTGATTACTTGTTAGAAGTACAGAAGAGAATTAAAGTTTCTTGTATGGAGGAAAATAGAGGATGTCCTTTATGTGGTAGAAAACTTAGGGGCAAGAGAATGATACAGACCAAGAAAGAAAAGGGATTGGATTTATCTGAGTGTTCTAGAAAGGGAAGAGATAGATCTATAGTGTTCCCTCAATGGTTTGTAGATGAACTTGTTAAGGACGAAGATAAAGAAAGAGCAAGAAATAACTCTCTCAGTACCTCTGATGAAGTTTTACTAAAGTGTCCTGAGTGTGGTA
>ERZ1024347.11-NODE-11-length-17479-cov-10.114555_pt1 | contig 17479 bp, 28 predicted proteins | sample MGYA00520790_ERZ1024347 | MGnify/ENA primary metagenome ERZ1024347 (study PRJEB33242, sample SAMEA3444256) | Homo sapiens | biome: Host associated; feature: Gastrointestinal tract; material: Stool | place: Uganda | collected 2011-01-01 ...
TCAGGCGCGGTAAGTGGTGGTCTTCCGGGTGCTCTAATTGGCGGAACAGTGGGCGTGTACCTTTACAAGTGAACACCGGGCCACAGTAACCCGTAACACGGGACAACGTGCCGTGACTGTTTCATGTGAAACAAGAGCGCGCCCCGTGTCTATGGTAGCCACTCCAAATTGTTGTTTGGTAAAAGCCCCGGCGGTACTCAACCCGCCTGTCCACCCGGATAAAATGTGCGATACCGGGAAAGGGAAGTAGAGTCGTTGAAAATTACGACGAAATGCGCGCACTATGCAGGGATATTATATCCCCGCATAGGGTTACACCAAATTACAATATTAAAGGAGAAATTATCATGAAAAAGAATCTGTACAAGTATGCCGCTCTGTCCGTCATCGTGGAGACTTTGAACGAAAAAGTCGTGGCGTTGCGCAACAGTGTGGAATACACAAAAGAGCGTTACAAGGATGAAGAGGACGGGATTCCGACGTGGGCACAAGATTCGATTGACAAGGAGACAGGAATGGCAGACTTCATTGACGACTTTATTAGCAAGCTGTAACTCGGCTTGCATCGGGCAACCAAATATAAACAACAAAGGAGAAATAACTATGTATATCACAGGCGAAAAGGCGCGCTCCTATGTCAACCAGTACAACCGCACCCCGTATCGTAGCATTCACGATTGCTATAAGCGCCCGTCAGAGCACAAGGTAGCAGCATGGGGTTACTGCCTGAGAAAATGCGGCGAAATGGATGGTCATAATATCACTGTTCTTTCATTCAATAGCTGTTTTTTCACGGCGGCGTGGTACTACACCCACCCAGACACAGGCGTTCTCATGCTCCACGTCGAAACATACGCCAACAGTTACGACATGGAAATGTGAGGTGTTTCACATGAAACAATGGAATTTCTGGCAAAACGTACTGTTCATAGCAGTGCTATTAGGATATCTCATTTGCGCGAACGTAATAGCAAACCTCATTGTGCCGCCTATTTACTAAAATAGGCGGGCATCGGGTAACGCCATAAACAACAAAGGAGAATGATTATGAAACTGAAAGTCTATGTTCCCGTTTACGCAGATAAGTTTGCACGTTTCAACAGACACGATTTGCACAATTATATCAGTTTTGTACGGAAAAACTTTGAGTACAATTCCCTTGAAAACTGTATTTTGTGGCAGTTGTTCATGCGCGTAAATCATGCCGATAACTACATGCTTTATGATGACATCCGAATAAACTATCCTGACGCAAACGACAGTCACATTTTGACTATGCTCAAGGCGGCCTTCAAAATGTGCTTCGGGTCAGACGTTGAAACGTTTGTCAACACCGCCCTGTAAGGGCGGGCATCGGGCAAAACCCAAATATTTCAAACAACAAAGGAGAAAACAAAAATGAAGCGCATGATTACACGCACCATCGACCTGCACACCTACACCGTCCGCACCCTGAACGTTGAAACCGCCGAAGTACGCGACATTGACTACGTTCTCGGAACCCACTACGCAGATGCTAAAGTTCTCGCAGAACTCCGCGCCCAGCACGAAACCGAAAGCCTCAAGCTTGTCGCTATCGTCAATCACACCACGGAAACCCGTCTGTACGGCATGGACGAACAGACCTTTATCAATCTCGCCACCGTTTTGCCGCCCCGTGGCAAAACCGAAAACGCGTCGGAATAATCCGGCGCATCGGGCAATACGCCAAATACAATAAAAGGAGAAAACAAAATGAAAGAGTTAGACTTTAACACTGAAAACAGCGTCAAGGTGGTCAAAGCTATGGCACGCGGCCTTGTGACAGAGTGCGCACGGGATGTGCTTCGCTCCAAAATCATCGGTAAGCAGCCTGACACACTGCTTGAGGGCATGGCAAAGGCAGCAAGTCTGTTTGTCGATATCCTCACCAAAGAAACAGAATTTCGTGACGCAATCAAATTCCTATCTGAGCAAGGCGTAATCATCGAATGATGGTTACGCATCGGGCAACACGCCAAATACAACAAAAGGAGAAAACAAACGACATGATAGACGTAACACGCTTCACTGTACCGGAGCTTGTCAAATTGAAAGAGCTTACAGATAGCTCTCGTTCAGCCCTTCACGCCCTTTGCTCAACTCGAAAGACATGCACAGGCTGTCAATGGAATACCCTTTGCATTTACTATCGTGACTTGTGGCTTATTGCTCACAAGGAGCTGAAAAGGAGGTGTTTCTAATGCGCTATTTGGTAGATGAAATGCCACGTAATCCCATCGACTGCCCGTTTTGCGAACCAAAGCTGTACAAAAACGAATACAACTGTGCCAAAACAGGCGGTCTATGTGGTCGCTTCACAGAATGTCCGTTTCCAGTCGAAACCCCTTATTCCTGCGACGGTCTTGTTTCCATTCGTGGTCTAATCACACGCCCCGAATTGAGCGAAGCATTAGCAGAAGCAGTAAGGAGGGTATAATGGGCAAAGTAGAAGTACAATGTTTACGCTGTGGACAATGGCACATTTTACGAAATTTACCAATATTTTTGAATGTCGAGCGGGATAAACTTTGGCAGTGTAACGGTTGCTTGTGCTGTAACAAGTTGGCGGAAAGTAAGAGAAGGACAAGGAGGACGTATCATGATTAAACTTTACCGCGCCAGATTCACCCCAAAGCAGCTTCGTGTTTTATCAAGGTACTGTGACGGCTTTTGTCCAGAGGGACACGCCCCAATGATTTGTAAACGCACTGGCTGTGATTTGTGGGCAATTTGCCAAGATTTACAACGCTTGAGTGCTTACGCTGCAAACCTCGCCAACGAACAGGAAGCCGCCCTTTCCAAAAAGTGAAAATTTGCACATTGTTAAATTTTTCACACTCGGTTACAAATTCCCAAAATTTCAATTTCCCTATTGACGAATGCCACATTATATGGTACAATATAATTGCCAATCGGTAGTGTGTCATCTCATTTCCCTCATTTGCCGGGCTTCATCGCCCGGCGCACCGGGAAGGCCGTTCCCTCGCAGGAGTGCAACTCTCCTGTTCCCGAAAATCATCAAAACCAACACAACGAAAGGAGAACAAACAAATGGCTAAGACCCCTATGATTACGCGCACCATTCAGACTACGGAGGTTAACGTTCTGTGCATGGACATCAAGCAGGGCGAACCCTTCAACACCACCGTCACCCTGCCCCGTACCTACAAGGACAACGCTGCCATGCTCAAGGCTGCCGCTGCTGTCATCGACAACGACGAAGTCAAGGCTGTCCATGTGGTCACTTCCGAGGTCAAGGAAACCCTGTACGGCATGAAGGAGGCTGACTTCATCGCCAACGCGGACATTCTGCCCGCCCGCACCGTCAAGGAGCATGAGTAAGGCTTGCCGCGAATGTCCTGTCAGAGAAATCTGCATACAGGCTGTACTCAATAAGCGTTGCCCCATCAAGACATTTAACAAGAAAAACAACAAAAAGGAGAACAGAAAATGAGCAAGCCTATCACCATCATCGTATTTTCCAAGCAGCGCACCGCCAATGACGGTAAGAAGTTCAAGACCTATTTCGCCACTCTGCCCGGCGACGAGAAGCCGATGAAGGTAAAGTTCCGCGAAGCTTGCGGAGCGCCTGAGTGCCCCGCTAACATTGACCTCATGCAGGGCGAGTGCAACATCTCCAAGGAAACCTATACCGATGTTGTGACCGGCGAGGTCAAGGCTGTCCCTGTTTTGTGGGTGTCCAACTTCACCATGAGCAAGGAAGCTTACCGCGATACCAGCATGGACAAGTATTTCTGATACACCAAGACCAACAGAAAAGGGAGCCTAAGAGATTAGGCTCCCTTTCTTATCAACAAGGAGGATTATGTGATGGCAAAACGTGACGAAGCTGCAAAATTACGCCGTCAAATAAAGGCGCTGCAAAAGCGTGGGTACATGTTTCCGAAAGGTTACACGCCTACGCCCGGCGCAAATCTGTACGAAGCAGCGTATTACATTGACCAATCTACGCCAACTCCTCACGCAATCACAGGCGTAGAACGCCGAGCACAAGAGCGTAGCATAGCAGCGCGAAAAGCAGCAGAAACAAGACGCAGGAGAGCACTAATCACAGAGCCAGAAACTACTCAAGGCTTGCCCACCGATTTAGGCAAAGTCTTAACAGAAATTCAGCGCAAAATTGATGAATGGCAACCTCTCACAGAATGGGTAAACCCCAACACCAAAGGCGAGACATACGAGAACAGCGCGTTTACCAAAGTAAAGACACGAGATAAGAACAAGCTGAAAGCTATGCTCGACATGGCTATTTCGCAAGAAGGCGCGCAAACAGTAGCTGCACGGCTTGAAGCAAATGCAGAGATGGCGAACACGCTTGCTACTCAAATCCTGTACGGCGGTTCTGGCGACCGGACAGACTTCAACTATATGCAAGGCGAACTTGCCGGATTCGCTCAAATATTATTAGGCAGAAATCTCTCCACACATGAGAGCATAGACCTTGAGCAGCAAATCGAAAGCTTCATGCCAGCCTAACCACTATGAAGAAACGCACTAACCGAGTATTTGTAGGAGACTTTGAAACAACAGTATACAAAGGCCAAGTGAATACGGAGGTTTGGGCGTCTGCTTGTGTAGAAATAGGCAGCGAAGATGTACAAATCTTTCACAGCATTCACGAGCAATTTGAATACTTTGTCTCCCTTGATTGTAACATTCTATGCTACTATCACAACCTAAAGTTCGATGGTTCTTTCTGGCTTTCATATCTATTACTTGACCGCAAATTTACTCAATCAACTGAGAAGCTTGCAGACGATTCAGTTAAAATGCACCAAGCAAAAGACATGCGCAACGGAGAAATAGCCTATGCAATATCAGCCATGGGACAATGGTATCGCATTCTTATCAAAACACACGACCACATCATAGAAATAAGAGATAGCCTTAAACTTCTCCCCTTTAGCGTAAAACGAATAGGTGAAAGCTTCGGCACAAAACATAAGAAACTTGACATGGAATACACCGGTTTACGTTATGCCGGGTGTCCGATCACACCAGAAGAACAGCAGTACATAGCAAATGACGTTCTCGTAGTCAAAGAAGCACTTGAAATTATGTTCGCAGAAGGGCATGATAAGTTAACCATAGGTAGCTGCTGCCTTTCAGAATATAAGAAGTCCGTAGGCACAAAAACCTATAAGGGAATGTTCCCAAACCTATACCAAATTCCAATCGACAAGGAGCTATACGGTTCACCGACAGCAGGAGACTATATCAAGCACTCTTATCATGGCGGCTGGTGCTATCTTGTAAAGGGTAAAGAGAAACAAATCAAACACAATGGTACCACGGCAGATGTGAACAGCCTATATCCATCAATGATGTCCAGTGAAAGTGGAAACTGGTACCCGTTTAAAGAGCCAACATTTTGGAAAGGTGATTACATACCAGTTGAAGCGATGGAGATGGGCAAGTATTACTTTGTTCGCTTCACCACACGTTTTTATATCAGACCAAACAAACTACCTTTCATTCAAATCAAAAACACTTTCAGATATCGAGCTACTGAAATGCTTGAGACGAGCGATGTACTCAACGAAGAAACCGGAGAATACTGCAAGGAAATAATCAATCTCAATCACGAAGTTGTGCCGACCACCGTTACCCTCACAATGACCATGACAGACTTCAAACTTTTCAAAGAGCACTACGAACTGGTAGACTTTGAAATCCTTGATGGCTGTTACTTCAACGCAGCGTTCGGAATATTTGATGACTACATCAACAAATACAAGGAAATTAAACTACGCTCAAAAGGCGCACAGCGAGAACTTGCAAAGCTATTCCTCAACAATCTATACGGTAAGATGGCTTCGTCCACATCTTCCAGCTTCAAGGTAGCATACGATAAAGGTGATGGCGTACTCGGATTTTATACGCAACCAGAGAACGATAAACTTCCCGGCTTTATTGCAGTTGGCTCTGCAATCACTTCATACGCCCGCAACTTTACCATTCGTGCAGCCCAAGCCAATTACTATGGAGCAGACAAACCCGGCTTCATCTACGCTGACACTGACAGCATACACTGCGACCTACCGCCAGAAGAAATCAAGGGTATAACTGTACACCCGAAAAATTTCTGTTGTTGGAAATTGGAAAGCTGCTGGGACACTGGATGGTTTGTCCGGCAAAAGACCTACATAGAACACGTTACCCATGAAGATTGTGAACCAATCGACAGCCCCTATTATAACATTCGCTGTGCTGGTATGCCTGAGAGCTGCAAGAAGTTATTTCTCAAATCTATTGAAGGGTGGAATGACGAGGAAAAAGAAGAAATGACAGACCCCGAAAAGCAATTCTTGTATGAGGACAAGGAGTACACAAAACCAATTAGGCGAACGATTGAAGACTTTACAATAGGTCTTAGTGTTCCCGGAAAATTACTGCCAAAGCGCATACCCGGTGGCGTTCTGCTGGTAGATACAGATTATAAAATGAGGTGATGAAATGACGAGAGACAGAGCAATAATTATGTTGCAAAGCTTGAAGCACTATATAGCCGAAACGCCTATTGACCGCTGCACTTACTGCACTGGCTGTTCGCAGACAAGGATACCAGATGAAGAATGTGAGCAGTGCATAGACGCTGGCTTACGAGCGCTCGATTTAGCAATAGAAAAAATAAAGGAGGACAAGTGATGAAATCTATTCCCTTTGACAAGCGTGTATGTGTCTGTGGAGGAACAAAATTCCACATGATGCCCAAGACGTTTATCAATGGCCAAACCGCTGTTGGATTGTACTGTTCTGAGTGTGGGCAGTGGCAGAAGTGGATGAACAAGAAAGACCGCAGTAGATTTGAAGCTCTACAATATAAGGAGGTAGAATGATGGACGCTGTTAATTTCATTAAAGAAAAAGAGAGAATGTGCAATACATGCGGTTCTTGTCTATTGTGCCCAGCGTGGCTGGATGATGGGTGCATTTTTCGTGCGCGAAGTAGTTTTGCCCCTGAACAACAAGTAAATACAGTTAAAGTATGGGCAGAACAGCACCCCGCTAAAACGCGTAAGAGCGTGCTTCTGGAGCAATATCCTAATGCAAGGATTGACAGTCAAGGCATACCTTGTATTTGTCCCGCAAGCGTCTATGGAGACGTGGTATGCCCTAACAAAACAGAGGACTGGAAAATATTATGTTACGATTGTCGCTGCAAGTTCTGGACACAGAAAGCGGAATAAACCATGCCTAAACGAATATCACCAGACGAGAGTATGCGCAAGAAATATCTCACAGGTGTTTGTCCATTTTCCGGTGACTGCTTCACATGCCCGGAGCCTGACTGTGTAGCTAACAGCGGGTTAGCTTACAGAATAAACATCTTGCCAGCAGATATTGAGAGGGGCAACGCACTAAAAGGTGGAAAGTAAAATGAAAGACCGATAGGATAACCTATCGGTCTTTCTCTATCTGTAACTGTTGATACTACAAAGCGGTAAGCTGTCCGACTGCACAACCGGCGGTATATTCCACCCGTGCTTCCCGGTGTACACAATGTAGTTGACAACAGCAGATAGCGTCAATAAGATAACGCTTTGAGGATTGCTTCCTTGCACTTCAAATCCTTAAACCTAAAGCAGCCTTTCTCGAAATAGTACCTCATGCTATCAAGGAACCAGCTGTTCCTTTTCAGCATAACATAGTTGATATCGTGGTCTTCCGTGGTTACTGTGATTCTACTCGGATATGAACTGTCCGGTCTATCATCACAGTAAATCACGCCAGCTTCCGCATACTGCCTAACAGCATAGTCAGTGTTCTTGTACCTGATAGTTGCAAGATATTCGCCAGCACCTTTAGGCTTTTCAATGAATGCCTTGTTATCATTCAGATACACGCACTCACTTGAGTAAGCCATGTACTCGTTCTTAGCGAACGCCTGATTGAATCCGCTTTCCTTCTGTGCACGGCTTGCGCTATCAACATAGCCTTGTTCCATTACGAATCCAACACCGCGAAGGAACTTAGTGTCATCCCGCAGCCTTGACGAAATGCCCATTTCCGTATAATACGGATTGATTATACTCACCGGATTACTCAGCATAAACACGGGCACATACCTTGTCTGTTCTCCCTGCCCTCTGGCAATACTGGTGTGCACAGACAGGAACTTTCGTATCTCGTCAGGGCAATAGTGGTTTGTTTCACTCTGGAACTCGTCAAATAGTATGCGTTTAACGTCACTAAAAATATGACTGTACTTTTTAATCTGGTCAGCGCTGTTCAGTGCAAGTGCATACCCACATCCCTCGCCGTCAAGATACAGCTCGTGGAAAATTCCTCCGGCTTTAGATTTACTCGTCATTTCCATATCAGGAAAGAACAGTGTTCTAATATCCTTAAAGAATTTTTCCGCACAATCATCCATCTCATACTTATATCGGTACAGCAGCGCGAATTTTTCGTGTTTATCCTTCCACCTATTCACGCAAAGTCTGCCAAAGTATGTGGTTTTACCGCCCGTTCTGTTGGTCGTGCAAATGTAAATTTCTGGCTTATTTCCATTGATGTCCATTAGGGACAACAGTTTAGTTCCGTCATAATATTGAGGTTTCATAAAATTCCCTCCCACTAAATTTTACCACACCTCTTGACAAATGTCAAGTTTTATGATATATTTATTATAGAAAATTTCGGAAAGGAGATTGCTATGGACGCTAACACTATCACCACCCTAATCACCTCTGTGGGCTTCCCCATCGTCGTCTGTTTGATTTGCTTTTGGTACATCAACAAGATACAGGAAACGCACAAGGCTGAGACGCACGAACTGTCCGAAGCTTTGAACAACAACACCATCGTGATGCAGAAGCTGGTGGACAAACTGGACAAAGGAGAGCTGTAAAATGAAAATCATTGAACCCCGCTATGTGTGGAACGGAACACTCTCTAAACGGACGCAGCCCATTTATCGCATCATCCTGCACCACGCAGCAGCTTCACATTGTTCTGCTGTTCAGGTTCACAGCTGGCACAAAGCTCGTGACTGGGTAGGCATCGGGTATCACTTCTTTATCACAAAAGATGGTGACATTTACCGTGGCCGCCCCATCGACTGTATAGGCGCTCACGCTGGTGGTTACAACTACGACAGCATTGGCATTTGTTTCGAAGGTAACTTCGAAAATGAAGTGATGCAGAACGCGCAGGAAGAAGCTGGCCGCGCGCTGGTAAAGAGCTTGACCGCTCAGTACAAAACCATCAAGCTCATTCAAAGGCATTCTGACGTAAACGCAACGGCTTGTCCGGGAAAGAATTTCCCGTTCGACTATATTGCACATGGTATTGTGCCGGATAGTGACCCGAAGGAGGAAGCTGTGTACGGTATCGACGTAGCAGAGATTGCACGAGGGGCAACAGGCCCGGATGTGCTGATTTTGCAGAAAATGCTTATCGGCAACGGGTTCTCTTGTGGTCGCACCAAAGCTGACGGTCAGTTCGGAGCCAATACGGAACAGGCAGTTAAAGACTTCCAGAAGTCCCGTAGGATTTTAGTCGATGGCATAGCTGGCAAGCAAACGTGGTACAAACTATTCTTGAAGGAGGACACGCATGGCAGTTAAGAAAATTGATGAAATCATGGCGGCTGTACGTGCCCGCATTGGAGAGGACACTTCTGATGAAGCCCTTTCCTTCGTGGAAGATATCCACGACACCCTGAACTCTCTGTCTTCTCCTGACAATGAAAATTGGAAGCAGAAGTACGAGCAGAACGACGCAGAGTGGCGGGCAAAGTACAAGGAAAGATTTTTCAATCCTGAGAAGCCCGCTGACCCTGACCCGGAGCCACAGCCTGACCCGGCTGAAAAGCTCACATTCGACAAACTTTTTGAACAAGGAGGAAATTAACAATGGCAAAACGTATTGCGGTTTCTACGCTGAACGCCAGCACGATTGATATTCTGAATACCATTCGTGCCAACGCCAGCGCAGAGTATCAGGACAGCGTTCCTGCTATCACAAAAGCAACCGACATTCCCAAGGTGGGCGAGGCGCTGTATGGCTATCCCGCGCTGGCTAACCAGTTCCTGTCTTCTCTGGTTAACCGTATCGCTCTGGTGCGTATCAAGAGCGCGGTGTTTAACAACGCCTATGCCCAGCTGAAAAAGGGCTATCTGGAATTTGGCGAGACTGTTGAGGAAGTGTTCGTCAACATCTGCAAGGCTCGTGAGTTCTCTGCTGAGAAGGCCGAGAGCCGCGAACTGAAACGTTCTCTCCCCGATGTGCGCACCGCTTTCCACGCGATGAACTATCGCGTACAGTACCCCATCACCATTCAGGACGAAGACCTTCGCATGGCTTTCATGTCTGCCGAGGGTGTGACCGACCTGATTGCCCGCATCGTGGACAGCGTGTTCACCGCCGCCGAGTACGACGAGTATTTGCTGTTCAAGTACCTGCTTATCAAGGCCATTTCCCACGGTAAGATTTACCCCAAGGCGTTTGACGCTGCTGACATGAAGAACGCTGCCAAGGCGTTCCGCGGCATGAGCAACAAGCTGACCTTTATGAGCACTGAGTACAACAACTCCGGTGTTCATACCACCACTCCCCGCGATGACCAGTTCATTTTCATGGACAGCGAGTTCAATGCGGCCTATGACGTTGACGTTCTGGCTGCTGCATTCAACATGGATAGAGCGACCTTCACCGGCCATCTCATTCTGGTTGACGATTGGACTACCTTCGACAATGACCGGTTCTCCGTCATTGTTGATGCCAGTGACCAGCTGGAAGCTGTTACTCCCGCCGAACTGGCTCTGATGGCAAACGTCAAGGCTGTTATCGCTGACCGCGAGTGGTTCCAGGTCTATGACAACCAGTCCAAGATGACCGAGAAGTACGTTGCTTCCGGTGAGTATTGGAACTACTTCTACAACGTGTGGAAGACTGTTTCCAGTTCTCCCTTCTCCAACGCTGTCGTGTTCGTCGATGACGCCGTTGCTATCGCGGCTCCCGATTCCATCACCTGTGAGGTCACTGATGTGTCTCTGGCCGAGGAAGCTACTGTCGTCACTCTGGTTCCTCAGTTTGACAACGCGGCAATCAACAACTATGCATACAAGTTTGTGCAGACTGAGGACTGCGTCAAGCAGAGTATTGCTGTTCACCGCTACGGCGCTATCATTTATCCTGCCAATGCTGTGGCTCAGAAGCTCAGTATTGAGATGGGTGGTAACACCTATACGACCGCAGCGGCGTTCGATTACACTACTGCCAAGGTTGGTGATGCGGTAACTTTTACCAAAGTGTAAGTAAGAAACCCCTCAATATTACCGAAGCTTACTTAGATGATAATGGGGGGGGGGCTTATTCTTACTTACAATACACCGGGAGTTGACCACTTTGAAATATCTCGCGGAAATTTGTACGCATATTATAAGGAGGACACTGTTATGGCTAAAGTTGATTTGGGTAGCGTAGTCGGGCCGAAGGGTGACACTGGTGCTAAAGGTGAAACTGGCCCGCAGGGTGAACAGGGAATTCAGGGCATTCAAGGGCCAGCTGGCCCGAAGGGTGCAACTGGTGAACCTGGTGCCAATGGTATCAGCCCTACTTTTACCATTGAAAACGGCCATCTATATGCCGATTACGATAACCCGTACACGGGTAGCTAACTATGGCAAAGGTTGATTTAGGCATAGTTGCACCGTTGTATATGACAGGAAACATATCAAGTGCTACAACAGATTTAGGCGCGTTGCCGGAAGGTAACTGGCTTTGTGAGGTAGCGTACCCGCAGCACAGTGTGAGTTCTTTTGGCATAATTGCTGCGCCTGATAAATCGAAGCATTTGGTCGTTACCAGTGAAACATATCGAGGTGCAATTATCGTAGCCTGCCATAGCTACACGGGTTAAACCAATAGGGAGAGGGTTCACGCCCTCTCCCTCTCCAAGGAGGAAAAGATATGAAGGTATTTCCTGACGGAAAACTGTATATCATAAGCGGTTGCCCCTGTGACCCTGACTATGAACACACTCTTTACTGGCCTAATAAGGAAGGGCAGCACGCCTATTTCCTCACAAAAGCTAAGTACCGTGTGGACAGCATGAGTTACCAGAGGGCAAAGCGTGGGCGGGTACGCGTTCAGTACAAGGTTGAAGACCTGTATGACTGCAACTATATTGCGTTTCAGAATAGCTCGTTTGGCAACAAATGGTTCTATGCTTTCATTGATGATGTTACCTACGTAAACAACATCACCAGTGAAATCAGTTATACCATTGATGTTATTCAAACGTGGATTACTGAAATGGATTTGCAACAGTGCTTTGTAGTGCGCGAACACAGCGCAACAGATGTTGCTGGTGACAACATTATTCCGGAAGATGTTGACACTGGTGAAATGATATATTTGCTGCCGCCACAAAAAATGATACCTGACAGCACTATGAATATTGTAGTTGAACAGGCAAGTGGTGCCGATGGAACACCGGCGGGCGGTGGCTTTTATGGCAGAACTTTTCAGCAACTAAATGTCAATGCTAACTACGGCTCTGATGCTACCGGCATTGGTGCGATTAAAGACTTGCTCACTGAGTTAGGTGTGTGGGATAACCAAAATGCTATAACCTCCATCTTTATGGCACCCAAAATCATTCTTGACGAGGTAAATAAGGGAAGTACACCCGGAAACGCTCAACTTGATTATACGGTTACGCCTATGGCAACTCTCAAGCGCTCTGATGGGTCGGTTGTGCGCAACAAAAAATTAAACACTTATCCGTACACCTACCTTGAAATTACCAACTACGGAAACGACAGAAGAAAATACGCCTACGAATATTTCAGCAGTTGGCAGGGCGTTGAACATTCTCCACGATTTGTTGTTTATGCAAGTATCGCGCGCACTCTATCCCTTACCGCTGTGCCCGCAGGGTATAAAACTATAGCTGTAGGACAAAATTTTGGTGAAGCCATTACCTATAACGGCTTTCCAGAATGTGCGTGGTCTACAAGCCAGTTCGCTAACCGAGCAATTATGAGCGCTCTTTCCGGGGCTGTTGGTGCTCTTTCAGGCGCGGTAAGTGGTGGTCTTCCGGGTGCTCTAATTGGCGGAACAGTGGGCGCTTTACAAGGAAGAATGTCTGGGCAAGTGGGCGGTGCAACAAGTCTTCCTTATCAGGATTTGCCATTCTCTGTTATAGGTGAACGCGAAGACTTAGGCGGTAAGCGAATAGACCGGAGAAGTGAAGCCACCAGCCGTGGTGCGAAAGCACAGGTTGAAGCTGCTATCTCGTTAGCCAGCACACCTATCCGTCCTTTGACCTCTCATTACCACGGTGGTGACGCTAACGATTTGTTCAATGGAAATCATTGGGGGTTTTCGTGGGCACAAATGGTTCCAACCGCTCAGTTCATCGACCGCATTGATGATTATTTCTCCCGGTATGGATACAAAACCAACCTTATCAAAGTCCCTAACATTTCTTCCCGCCCACAATGGAACTATGTTCAGACAATCGACTGTAAAATCGGCGGCTCCATCCCCTGTACCGATGAAGCGGAAATTTGCAATATTTTCAACCGTGGTGTAACCTTCTGGAAGCACCCCGAAAATGTCTGTAACTATTCCCTCGACAATAGTCCGACATAAGGAGGACAACATGGCAAGACGTAAAACAAATTTCTGGGAAAGCGCTGTGATGAACAACGCGACCTATATCCAATACTATAACCGCCTTATCGAACTCTCAATCGCTATGTTCGATTGGACAGGACTTCCTGACACGATTGACCCTCGTTTCCTTGAACTGACATTGTTCAAGTACGGTCAGGCTGTGTTCTTCAAAGATGAAGTCATAGGTTTTCTGGCTTTGACAAACGCAGTTCAAGGTGGGTTTGACGTATATGGATATCCGGTTGCGTCCCGCGCTTACTCCCCATACAACAAGTATCAGAAAAACCTCACCCTCGATGACAGCGTTATCATCTACAACAACTACCTTCGCACACCTTCTTCTCTGGACGTTGAAGTTTTCGCAAAGCGTCTGTACAACCTCGACCGGGTGATTGACGTAAACGCCAATGCGCAGAAAACCCCTGTACTCATTAAATGTGCAGAAACGCAGCGTCTCACCATGAAGAATTTGTACAAAGAATTTGACGGAAACAGCCCCGTTATCTTCGGTGACAACGGTCTGAATGATGCGAACTTCACTGTTCTCTCCACGGAAGCCCCGTATGTGGCTGACAGAATCTATCAGTTGAAGACGCAGATTTGGAACGAAGCTCTCACCTATTTGGGCATATCCAACATCAACGTGCAGAAGAAGGAACGGCTCATTACGGATGAAGTCTCCCGCAACATGGGCGGCGTGATTGCTTCCCGATATTCTCGCCTGAACGCTCGCCAAAACGCTTGTAAGAAAATCAACAAGATGTTCGGCCTAAACGTGTGGTGCGAATACCGTGATGACTACCGTGAGTTGGATGAACTGGAAGACGTAACTGATGACGACGAACAGAAACCGGAGGTGAAGGAAAATGAGTAAATACACAACCGAAGTTCGCTTTATCTGCGAAAACGCTGCCGGGCTTATCGAAAGTTTGGGTGAAGGCGCTATCGAAGATATCATCACGAAAGCGGCTCCAAAGGTGTTTAACTTCGATTTTCCTATCTTCGATGAAAGTTACCGGCTGACGCTTGAAAAACAGATACTACGCGCCTACTACACAAGAGAGATTGGCGAGGAAACTGTTGGACTGTGGAAACTGCGGCTAAATTCTCGTCTCAATCTCATTATGCCGAAGTATAATCAGCTTTATGAAAGTGCACGTTTGCAGTTCAACCCTATGTACGACGTGGACTACAAGCGATTCGGCACCAATAGCGGGCAGGGGCAGAGCAGCGGGTCGTCTCAGGCTCAGAATATGCACAGTGACACACCTCAGAATGGATTGTCTTCTGTGCTGTCAGGTGAATATCTGACTGACGCTGATGTGTCCGATAACAATAGCAATAGTCAGTCCTCGAATAGCGGACAGTTCGAGGAAACTATTCAGGGCAAAACTGCCGGGAGTTCGTATTCCCGTCTGTTGAAAGAATATCGACAGACGTTTTTGAATATTGACAACATGGTGGTACGCGAGTTGAATGACCTTTTCATGGGTCTGTGGTAAGGAGGTACTATGGCTGATTACAACCCCAAATATTGGCCGTGGTCACAGAAGGTCTTACCTCTAACGTATGATGAAAGTCTCAGCTACTACGAGGTTTTGTGTAAGCTGAGAGACTACATCAACGAAATGAGTAAGCGGCTGGACGACTACGGAGAGCAGGTGCTTGCTGCAAGCAAAGCATACACCGACGGTGAAATTGCAAAGAGTGTGAAGCAGTACAATCAGGCTTTGCAGCAGCTGGAAAATGACTACAATGAGTTTGCTGACAACGTTACAGGCGCGTTGAGGGGTTTCCAGAATCAGATGGACACCAACTTCCAGCGACAGGACAACGAAATCGCTGGTGGTAGGGCTTACACTGACACCAAAATCTCTCAAAACAACGAGTGGTTGCTTGAGCAGATTAGTCAGCAGCTTATCAGCGTGACAGTGCTGAACCCGTTTACAGGCGAACGCGAGAGCATTCAGGATATGATTGACTATCTGTCCAGCCTGCACATGACGGATGCCATTACCATTACCGGTATCGGCACAGCACAGAGAACTGTCAACAAGGTTATCTCTTACAATGCCAGCTGTACGCAGCTGGTTAACAACGGTAAGAATATCTTTGCTCAGGCATAAGGAGGATAGGATATGTATGTCGATGAATGGCTGACAGCCATTAACGAGATTGAGTTCGTTGGCGAAAGTTTGGAAAGCTGCAATCAGCTTATCAACTATTGCCAGCAGAACCAGATTCCGTATACAGCGCAGTTGGAGTATAACGACAACGGCTTGAAGTATACCCTGACTGCCAAGGCTAACAATGAAGTCGCTTATGTAATGATAAGAGACTACAAAATCGTGGAGGTAACTAAGAATGAAAACTACAACTAATTATGGGTACAAGCAGTATGAGGGTAGCGATATCTTCAACCCGCTGACTGTTGAAGCGCAGAACATCCAGAGCATTGATGCCAACATGGGCAAGAACCGGGACGCCGGTGTGCAGCTGGCTACGGAGGTCAAGAGCGGCACTGTCCACGCAATTACTCGGAAGACGCCGAGTGCATCTGTCATTCGGTTCGTGGCCACAAGTGACTGGGCACAGGGTGATACCTGCACTGTGGACGGAACTCAGGTGTCTACTCTGCTGCCGACCGGCGAGACGCTGCCCGGCGGCGCGTGGAAGATTAACTCCAACGTGCTGGCTGTGCTGACTGGTACGGTGCTGACGGTGTTTACTACGGCTCCCGCTGGTGGCGGCACGGAGATTAACGCTGACACGCTGGAAGGACATGATGCAGCGTATTTCATGAGCAGAGAGGACGGCGCTGTTAAGAGCGTTGGCAGCTCGGTGCTGCTGAACGCTGGCAGTTGGACACAGAGCGGTGACAAGTATGTGCAGACTGTGGCCGTGGGCGGCGCTACTGCTGATAGGAACATTGTAACCAGCCCTGCTGCGAGTGGTTGGGCTGCGGCACAGGATAGCAATATCCGGTGTACTGCGCAGGGCGCTGGCACGCTGACATTTACTGCTGACAGCATTCCTACGGCAAGCGTGTACTTCAACGTGATTCTGCTGGGCTAAGATAACTTTCGTTGTGTAGTGGGTGGGCGGTGTCTATTGGGCATGCGTGCTACGACAGCCGGGTGCGGGTCTTCCGTGGGTATAAATTTGGAAAGGCCGTTTCCATTTTCTGAAAAAATCGCAAAATGATAGCCGCACAACCAGGCCAATCTGTAACGCAGTTTGGTGTTGTAACTGTGTTTAATTACAGGGGCGCCCTCGCTTCGCTCGGGCGGTCAACCCTGACGGGTTGACATTCAAAACCTCGCTTCGCTCGACAGCGTCACTATTAAACGAAAAGAGGGAGAGGACACTTGCCCTCTCCCTGAACAACACTTACAACTTGGTAAGTATGTTACTTAGCTACGCGAATACACACGATGCCAGAGCCGCCAGACCCGCCAATGATATTTGCTACGCCACCGACGCCAACGCCGCCGCCGCCACCGCCGCCGGTGTTAGCACCGCCAGCGCCAGCCGCTTGAGTACGACCAGCACCTGCACCCCACGCACCAGCACCGCCACCGCCAGCGCCGCCCAACGCATAAACAGGGGACTGTGCGGAAATATATGTTCCACCCCCGCCACCGCCAGCATACAGTTTGCCAGTCGGCTCTCCAAATTCTCTCGTTGTAAATCCCTGGCCACTTGCGGGTAAGCCGGATGTCGCACTACCTAATCCACCATTTCCACCGTCCCTGCCGCCCTCGCCCTCTGTGCTTTTAGAATACAGGCCGCCGCCGCCGCCGCTT
>ERZ1024347.12-NODE-12-length-15823-cov-10.115677_pt1 | contig 15823 bp, 9 predicted proteins | sample MGYA00520790_ERZ1024347 | MGnify/ENA primary metagenome ERZ1024347 (study PRJEB33242, sample SAMEA3444256) | Homo sapiens | biome: Host associated; feature: Gastrointestinal tract; material: Stool | place: Uganda | collected 2011-01-01 ...
GAACTTCGCACTGCTGAACGGCAACCACAAATAAGAGTTATGTCGCACAAGACGGACGCAACCCTGCGTCCGTTTTTATTTTGTTTTTATCATATATAATTATTTTTATTATTATATAAGCAAAAAATTTTTGAAAATGTTTGTTTTTTGCTTTACAAAACTTTTTTTATATGGTATTATCCATTCATAACACTTTATTACGCTAAATTACTAACGCGTTAAACCGAGGTAAAAATATGAAAAAGAAAATCACCGTTATCGTTTCGATTATTTCAATAGTTTTCGTGATGGCGTTTGCGCTTGCAGCCTGCAACAAGGAAACAAAACCCGGCTACACCGCGCTCTCGGCGCAGGCAGACGTTTTCAAGGAACTCAACTCCAAAACCGCCGACGTTGGCATAATGGACTACACGATGGCGAACTATCTTTTAAGCGTCGACTCCGCAATGGCGAAAAATCTGACGATCGCCGACGTGGAATTTGAAAAGGAATACTACGGCATCGCTTTCAGAAAGGCAGCCGACGGCAAATACAACGCGCTCACCGACCTTGTCAATCAAGTTCTTGTTGAACTTAAAGACGCCGACTACAAAACAATCGCCGAAAAATATGGCATCGACGGCGCAACGCTTGACCTGACCTACACCGCTCCCACGGGCGAAGCGGACAATACGGAACTTGACTATATCAAAAACAAAGGCAAAATCGTCATCGGATTCACCTTGAACGCACCCATGGCTCTCGGCTCGGGCGACAAAACGACGGGCGGTTTCGACACCGACCTTGCAAATGCGGTCTTTGCAAAAATCAGCGAGAAAGTCGGCAAGAAAATCGCGGTCGAATTCAAACTTATCGATTGGGGCAAGAAGGAATCCGAAATGGAAGCAAAAACCATCGACTGCGTATGGAACGGTCTGACCGTAACGCCGGCACGTGCCGCACAATGGTCGATAACGATGAACTACCTTGAAAACAAACAATGCGCCGTCATCAGAAAAGCCGACAAAGATAAATACAACTCCTACGACGCTTTGAAAAAAGCGCGCATCGTGGCGGAAGACGGCTCGGCAGGCGAAGACGCCGCAAAGGAAATTCTCGGCATAAAATAATTAAACAAAAAAATACTTTTTCGATTTCGCCGTGCAAACGGCGAAATCTACCTTTTTTACGGACTTATAAATATGGTTTTATCGGCAGCAACAATTTCATTTTCGGAAGTGACGAGGCAACTTTTCACGGGGTTCGGGACGACGTGTCTTTTGTTTATTCTGACGCTTGTCCTGTCCGTGCCTTTGGGGCTTATCGTCTGCTTCGGCTCGATGTCGAAGTTCAAACCGCTTCAATATCTTTCAAAACTTATCGTATGGATTATCCGCGGCACGCCGCTTATGCTTCAAATCATCGTGGTATTTTACGTGCCGGGGCTTTTGTTCGATTATCCGATGCAATCGCGATTTACGGCGGTACTCGTGGCGTTTGTGATAAACTACGCCTGCTACTTTTCGGAAATTTATCGCGGCGGGATCCAGTCGATACCGCGCGGACAAACGGAAGCGGCGGCGGTCTTGGGCATGAAGAAATCGCAGGCATTCTTTTACGTAACCCTGCCGCAGGTCGAGAAGCGCATTATGCCCCCGATGTCCAACGAAATAATCACGCTTGTCAAGGACACGTCGCTTGCGCGCGTCATCGGCGTTGTGGAACTCATCAAATTCAGCGAGCAAATCGTCAACAATTACGTCGTGTTGTGGCCGCTTTTCTATGCGGGCGTATTTTATCTCGTATTCAGCGGACTGCTCACCCTTCTTTTCCGCTACATCGAAAAGAAGCTGGACTATTATAAGGTATAAAAAATGGCAATTCTGGAAGTTATAAATCTGAAAAAATCGTTCGGCGCGCAGGAAGTGCTGAAAGGCATAAATTTTGAAATGGACAAAGGCGAAGTCGTGGTGATTATCGGCTCCTCGGGCAGCGGAAAGACGACGCTTCTTCGGTGCTTGAACTTTTTGGAGACCGCCGACGACGGACAAATTATCGTTGACGGCGAAACTCTTTTCGACGGCGCAAGCGACAAAAACGAAAAATACAACGACCTTCGGAAAAAACGGCTGCACTTCGGACTTGTGTTCCAGCAGTTCAATTTGTTCCCGCATATGAACGTTTTGAAGAATGTGAAAATATCTGCGGAACTACTGGCAAAAGACAAGATAAAACAGCAAATTAAGGAGTTAAAACAGCAAAAAGTGCGTGGTAAAGCGTTGAGTTTGCAAAAAAAGCAACTTAAAGAAGCCGAGTTTTCGGCAATCGACGCCCGCGCGAAAGAGACTCTTTCAAAGGTCGGACTTCTGGACAGGTGCGCGGCATATCCTTGCGAACTTTCGGGCGGTCAACAGCAGCGCGTCGCAATCGCAAGAGCCCTTGCGCTCTCCCCCGATATCTTGTGCTTTGACGAGCCGACGTCCGCGCTCGATCCCGAACTTACGGGCGAAGTCCTGAAAGTCATAAAGGGGCTTAAAGGCGACAGCACAATGATTATCGTAACGCACGAAATGGACTTTGCAAGAAAGGTTGCCGACCGCGTCGTGTTTATGGCGGACGGCGAAGTCGCCGAATACGGCACGCCCGACGAAATCTTCGACAATCCCAAAACCGAAAAGCTGAAAGCGTTTTTGTTGAACTCCACGTCGACGTTTGAATAAATTGTGAGCGTTTTTGCTTTTCTTTTTTGAAAATATTTGTATAATAACGTTTATGAACAACGTTGAAAATCACAAGAAAAACAAAGAAATCGCGACGCTTGGGATAACGCTTGCTCTTGTCGTCGTGTTGCAGGCTCTTGCGGAAATCATACAAAAATTCGGGCTGCCGATAAGTTTTGCGCTGGGGCTTATTCCCGTCTTCGTCTGCGGACAGGTTTACGGCGTGAAATTCGGCGCGATCTCGGGCGGCGTATTCGGGCTTGTAAGTTTGTTTATCGCGCTTATTTATTCGGGCAGTATTCCCATGTACGCCGTTGCGATAAACCCGCTCGTATCGGTGCTTCCGCGCATATTGTGCGGCACTGTCTGCGCGCTCGTATACAAAGGATTAAGCAAAGCGGCGGCGAAATCGACAAAACCGCGCACCGAAAAACAAAAACGCGCCGTGAACTTTGCAATCGGTTGTTTTTCAACGATTTGCGGCGTCATCACCAACACGATATTGTTCCTTTCAATGTTTCTGGCGTTCGCGCACGGAAAAAACTACGACGGACTTGTCATAAATTTTAAGTGGCTTTTGTCAAGCGTGGTTGCAATCAACACCGTTGTCGAACTTTGCCTGTTTGCGGTAATCGTGCCGTCGATAACCGTAGTTTTGAATATTATTGAAAACAAACGTCTTGAAGAAAACGGCGAGAATTAGCGCCTTTTCGAGTTTTTGACAAAACCTTACTCGGTTACGTACGACAAGTACGCGCCCGTGTAAGAACTTGTCAAGAAACGTCACGGGGCCCCCACAAGATACTGTGTACTTGTGGGGCTTAAAGACATCTATTCTCGCCGTTTTCGGGAACATTTTAAGATTTCGGAACACTTTTTCAAATTAAAAACCCTCGCGATTTTGCGAGGGTTTTTTAGGTTTTATTCTTTCTCGTCGTTTGCGGTTTGTTCGTTTCCGGTTTGTTCTTCCGCAGGTTGGTTTTGTTCGTTTTCGGGGGTATTTTGTTCCGTTTCGGTCGGCGCGTCCGTTTTCTTTTTGCGGCCTATTAGCTTTTCAAGTTTCGGGAAAAGCGGGGTGTAGTCGAAAACTTTGTCAAGTCCTTTCCCGATTACCGCGATTATCGGGGCGTTTATCAACGTCGTGACAATCGTCCCAAGCCCCAGACTATGATAACTTGTCGATGCGATATTTTTCCAGTCAAAGGTATTCGCGTCCCTGAATATCGTAAGAGCAAGCACCACGGACAGCACCAGAAAAGACAAGTCGAAAACGAGTTTCACCCTGTTTATTTTCAGGGAATATCTGTCGGACAGTTCCGCAACGAAAAGTTCGTGCACTTGAAGCGGCATATACGTCCTGAAAAAGCACGCCACGCCCGCCGCCGTCATCACGTCGCCCGCGATAAGCATAATCCATTTCAAGTACGCTTCCGTGAGCACGACGTTTTTGAAAACCAGCATCCACATGTCCATCACGTAGCCGTATATCACCGCCACCGCAAACGCCAGCAGGTATCGCCAGTTCACCCGTTGCACGACGGCGCACATTATAAGGAGAATCGCGCCCTGCACAAGATATTCGACCGTGCCCACCGACACTGCCCAAAGCGGCTTTATCGCTTCGTACACGATAAACGTCGGCGCGGCAATCATCGAAACTCCGAGATCGGCTTTCTTGCTCATCGTCACGCCAAGCGCGACAAGGAATATGCCCAGCACCCACATAAGTTCCGCGGTCTTCGGGATTTTTTTAAGCGGTTTTTTCATTAGTTCACCTTGAATTTTCTCACGATATATTATCACCGCGGGGGAAAAGTTGCAAGCGATTTTCAAAGAAATATGCGCCCTTTCGGACGCATACTTTGTTTTTTGAGATGGGGCGCGGTTATTGCCACGTTCCGTTGTTGTAATTATAGGTTTTGTTTGTCGCCGCCGCAACCGTCGAGTTGTCCGCATTTACAAATGTCGCGACTTCCGAGATAGTTGCTCTTTCATAAAATGTTCCAGCGTCTATCAATGCCTGCCATGATTTCGTATCGCCGCTGTCGCCTTCTTTTTCTGTAAGCGACAAAACAGCGTTGTTTCCAATAATGACCTTTCCACCGCTCGTTCCGAATATTTCGCCCGCTATTCCGCCGGTCACGTTTATAACACCTTCAACGTTCAGTTTCGCCGCGCCTTTGTTGGGGTATTTCGGATTAATAATTGCATTATCGACATAGGTTTTGTAAATGAGCACCGTTCCTGTCAGATTTATCGTGCCGTTTTTCATAACGTTTACCGTTGCTCCTGTCATCATTTTGTAGTCGTCAGGCAACGTAAACGTTGTGGGGTTTAAGCCGTCGCCTACGTTAATCGTAAAGTTCCAAGGCATTGGGAATCGAACTTCGTTCATAGCAACGGTTACGGTGGTTGTTACTTTAATTTTAAGCACGCCCATTTTTACTTTTCCCGTCATCGTCAAAGTTGTTTCTCCGATTAAGTTACCTGTTCTTTCATAAGTTGTTGTAATATGCGCGGTAGAATCTTCCATTATCATCATCGCAGATCCTTTTCCGAAAATTGTTGCGACTGCCGTTCTGTGTTGATCTGACGCATATAAATCAAGGTAGCCTTTGTGATCTGCTCCATATAAAATCGAATAGTTGCATTGAATATTCGGCATTTCATAAATGCGGAACGGCGCAATGTTACCTTTTCTATAAACCGTCGCAGTATTTGTTCCGCCGCGATAATCATATACAACAAACGGACTGTAAACAATTGCTCCGTTTCTTGCTTCAATAGTGCCTGTGCCTTTGACATATCCGCGCAAATCAAGATTCGCACCGCTGTTCAGATTTATCGTTCCGTTGTTGATAATCTGACTATGGTTACCCGATGTGTGTCCCGACAAGCCCGGCCCGTTTACGCCCAACAATCCTTGAATGAGAATATTTCCGTAAACTTCAAGCACGGTCGATTCGTTGAGAATAAGTTTATATTTTATCTTTGACGAATCGGTGTCAACATAATTCCCAACTCCGTTTCCATAAGTGGGTTTGCCTATCTTTGCGGAACTGTCTTCGTCGCTTGCGAGTTTCAGGGTTACACCCGCTTTTACCGTGCGATATGCGTTGTCGGCATATATCGCCGTTGCAATGTCAAGCGGTGCGAACGATACTTCTTTTGCGGCGCTGATAAACTCGACCGTATCGCCCGACTTCGACTTGAACAGTGCGTCTTCGATTGTGTAATAGTTGTTGCCGACTTTCACGCCCTTGACCTTTACGTAAAGATAAGTGTTTTCGGGCAAATCGTAGTTGTCCGCCTGCATTGTAACAAGCGTTCTGTGTGTGCCTGCGTCCGTGAATGTTTTTGAAGTTTCCCCGTCGTACGTCAAGGAATAAAGCGACGTGTCGAGCGCAACTCCGTTGTAAGTAACCGCCGCTTTTACTTCGTGCGACGCGCCGTCATATTTGAACTCGACCACGTTTTTGTCAAGTGCGACGGTTGCCTTTTCAAGATGGATTCCGACGTTCAATGCAAAGTCAAAGTAGTTTGCGGGGTCGGCGTTGTAAATCGCCGCATATTCGGTTTTTGTACATACGGGTTTTTCGCTCTCGTTTGCCCACCTGAAATCACCGCTTTGAAGCGCGTAATCTTTAAGCGTCTTTGCGGGGTTATATACGCCCGAAAGCGGGTCGTGGACAATGCCCGAATACGTTGCCTTTGCGATAACGACGTTAAGTACGGCGTTTGTTCGGGCAAATCGTAGTTGTCCGCCTGCATTGTAACAAGCGTTCTGTGTGTGCCTGCGTCCGTGAATGTTTTTGAAGTTTCCCCGTCGTACGTCAAGGAATAAAGCGACGTGTCGAGCGCAACTCCGTTGTAAGTAACCGCCGCTTTTACTTCGTGCGACGCGCCGTCATATTTGAACTCGACCACGTTTTTGTCAAGTGCGACGGTTGCCTTTTCAAGATGGATTCCGACGTTCAATGCAAAGTCAAAGTAGTTTGCGGGGTCGGCGTTGTAAATCGCCGCATATTCGGTTTTTGTACATACGGGTTTTTCGCTCTCGTTTGCCCACCTGAAATCACCGCTTTGAAGCGCGTAATCTTTAAGCGTCTTTGCGGGGTTATATACGCCCGAAAGCGGGTCGTGGACAATGCCCGAATACGTTGCCTTTGCGATAACGACGTTAAGTACGGCGTTTGTCAACGTATAATTTCCGCTCTCGTCCGTTGCCGTGAATGTATACGTCCCGGCGTTTTTAAATTCGCCGTTCGTCGTAACTTTTGCGGGATTGCCGTCGTACGTTGCCGTGGGCAAGGTCTGCCCGTCGGGACTATAAGTGTAACTTTTCGCAACGTTCCATTTAACATCGGCGGTCTTTTTGTTTATCGTGAGTTTGCCGGGGACAGGAATCACTTTATAGTTGTCGCCGGTAAGTCCCGAAACGGAAATAGTGTATTCGCCGGCATCCGTGCCTGCGCCGATGTTAATCTCTTCGCCCAAAAGCGTTTTGACGGTGTAAACCGCTTCGCCCGAAAGCGTTTCGCCCTCTACAAGCCCATCTACGGTGTACGAAAATGCGGGCAACTCGCCGCCGTACGTCATCGTGTACGTGCCTATCTTTATTTTAACCTCCGCCTTTTTCACGGTGAGTTTAATTTCGTTCTCGTATTCGGAACCGTCGTCCAAAGAGTTGTCGACAACCTTAAAATACGTGACGTATTCGCCCGCGTTTTTATAAGTGTAACTTTTCGCAACGTTCCATTTAACATCGGCGGTCTTTTTGTTTATCGTGAGTTTGCCGGGGACAGGAATCACTTTATAGTTGTCGCCGGTAAGTCCCGAAACGGAAATAGTGTATTCGCCGGCATCCGTGCCTGCGCCGATGTTAATCTCTTCGCCCAAAAGCGTTTTGACGGTGTAAACCGCTTCGCCCGAAAGCGTTTCGCCCTCTACAAGCCCATCTACGGTGTACGAAAATGCGGGCAACTCGCCGCCGTACGTCATCGTGTACGTGCCTATCTTTATTTTAACCTCCGCCTTTTTCACGGTGAGTTTAATTTCGTTCTCGTATTCGGAACCGTCGTCCAAAGAGTTGTCGACAACCTTAAAATACGTGACGTATTCGCCCGCGTTTTTATAAGAGGGAGCAGCCGTCAAGTCGTAAATTCCTTTTTTCGTGCCGTACGTTATCGTATAATTCGTGCCGTCGTCGGCAGTCACAGTCACCGCAACGGAATGGTTTTGTCCGTCGTAAACGACTTCTTCGTCCGCAAAATGGATTTTGAAATCGACCTTCACGAATTCGACCTTCAAGTTGTACGTCGCATTGTAACAATTTTCTTTAAAATCAAGATGAGTCTTGTCAAAATCGTCCGAGGTATAAACGCGCGCTTCGTCCTTCGTTATCGTGACGTAGCCCGTGACGGTATCGCCCTCCACAAGTCCGTCGATTGTAAGACTTGCGGCATCGACCTTATACTCTTTGCCTGCCGCGACGCGTTTCGAACCGAGTGTTATCGTCAATTCCTTTTTCAAAACGGTGAACGTCTTATTGACGACGCTCACGTTATAATTCGCGTTGTCGCCCTCGTTTATTTCGACAAACGCATTGTATTTGCCAGGCGTTGCCTTTGCGAAATAATCCGTTTTAAGCGTGTATGAAAGGCTGTCGCCGTAAAGCACGCCATCAACCTTTGCCGACAATTTGGGCTCTTTATCGCCGTATTTGATGTCGTTAACGTTATCTATCGTGATTGTCGCCGCTCTTTTATTGACCTTGAATTCAACCGTGTTCACCGTTACGTCATAATATCCGATTTTTTCGCCGGACACATTGTAAGTGAACGAATACGTGCCGACAGCGGACTTTTTCGCATATTTCGTTTCGGGCGAAAGCGTATATCCTTTCTTTTCGTCACCGTTCTTCCAGCCTTTGATTTCATAACCGATTTCAGGCAAATCGTCGCCGTAAGTCAGGTTGCTTATTTCGGCAATATTTACGTTGAGCGGCGCTTTCTTCACCGTGATTTTGTAAGACGAAAAAGTAATATTAAAGTTATTCGTGTTGTAATAATCGTTCGTAAAGTTTTTGACTTCAATCGAACACTCGCCGACGTACGTCGCAATCCCCGAAAACGATATCTCGTTAAGTTTCAGCGCGTAGTCTTCTTTTGCGACCGTGCCGATTTTCGTTTCGCCGACGTATGCGGACAATGCGGGCAGTTCGTCGCCGTAAACGAGTTCATTTTTATCGGGCGTAAACCTTATCGTAACCGCCGCCTTTTCGATATTTATCGCTACACTCGCGATATATGCGTTGTAGTTTTCGTTTCTTTCGACCTTGACGTAATACGTATATTCGCCCGCGTTGAGCGCCCACAAATCGACGTTTTCCTTAAACTCTTCTCCTGTTCCGTCTTTTTTGTACGTAATGACGTCGCCTTCACGAAGTCCGCTTATTCCGATTTCTTTGGATTTGTCGCCGTACGTCATTGTGACGCCCGTTACCGTGATGCCCAAAATTTCGGCGCGGGATACGATAAGCGTTTCGCCTGCCGTAAAGTCCTTTTCGACAGAGCCGCAATTTTTCATTGACGCGACGATTTTGACGTTTGCCAGATATTCGCCCGCCGCAAGGTTTTGAAGGGTGAGCGACGATTCGGTTGTTTTTTCCGTCTTATAAATAACGTTATCTTTATTTATTGTCCATATATACTTATAAGTAACGCCCGCGTGCAAAGTGGTGCCATCATTCGGCGTTACCGTAAATTCGGCGGTGTTGCTTTCCGTAAACGTGAAGTCCGCGGGGGTATTAACCTTGAAATCACCGATTGCGGAATCCATAAGCCTTAATTTCAGCGTAAGCGTAAAGTTTTCAGCCGGCATTGTCGGCAAATCGAGCTCGTCGATTCTCGTTCCGTCCGCTTTGTACCAGCCGTCGTAATCAAGAATTGTAGCGTCGTACGTCGCAGCGCTGTCTGCCGTTTCAAAATGGCTGTCGATGGACGCGCCGTACTCGACCTCCGCCGTGTAAACCGACGTGCCGTCAAAGTTAATAAACGTCAGCGTGAACTTCTTCGTTTCAAACTTTGCGTTGACGATAAGGTCGCTTGTGACGTTGTCGAACGATTTGTCCCATCCGACGAACTTTTTCGTCGCGGTATCGTACAAATCGTTCGTAAAGTTTTTGACTTCAATCGAACACTCGCCGACGTACGTCGCAATCCCCGAAAACGATATCTCGTTAAGTTTCAGCGCGTAGTCTTCTTTTGCGACCGTGCCGATTTTCGTTTCGCCGACGTATGCGGACAATGCGGGCAGTTCGTCGCCGTAAACGAGTTCATTTTTATCGGGCGTAAACCTTATCGTAACCGCCGCCTTTTCGATATTTATCGCTACACTCGCGATATATGCGTTGTAGTTTTCGTTTCTTTCGACCTTGACGTAATACGTATATTCGCCCGCGTTGAGCGCCCACAAATCGACGTTTTCCTTAAACTCTTCTCCTGTTCCGTCTTTTTTGTACGTAATGACGTCGCCTTCACGAAGTCCGCTTATTCCGATTTCTTTGGATTTGTCGCCGTACGTCATTGTGACGCCCGTTACCGTGATGCCCAAAATTTCGGCGCGGGATACGATAAGCGTTTCGCCTGCCGTAAAGTCCTTTTCGACAGAGCCGCAATTTTTCATTGACGCGACGATTTTGACGTTTGCCAGATATTCGCCCGCCGCAAGGTTTTGAAGGGTGAGCGACGATTCGGTTGTTTTTTCCGTCTTATAAATAACGTTATCTTTATTTATTGTCCATATATACTTATAAGTAACGCCCGCGTGCAAAGTGGTGCCATCATTCGGCGTTACCGTAAATTCGGCGGTGTTGCTTTCCGTAAACGTGAAGTCCGCGGGGGTATTAACCTTGAAATCACCGATTGCGGAATCCATAAGCCTTAATTTCAGCGTAAGCGTAAAGTTTTCAGCCGGCATTGTCGGCAAATCGAGCTCGTCGATTCTCGTTCCGTCCGCTTTGTACCAGCCGTCGTAATCAAGAATTGTAGCGTCGTACGTCGCAGCGCTGTCTGCCGTTTCAAAATGGCTGTCGATGGACGCGCCGTACTCGACCTCCGCCGTGTAAACCGACGTGCCGTCAAAGTTAATAAACGTCAGCGTGAACTTCTTCGTTTCAAACTTTGCGTTGACGATAAGGTCGCTTGTGACGTTGTCGAACGATTTGTCCCATCCGACGAACTTTTTCGTCGCGGTATCGTACACGTTCGGCGGAGTTGCGGCAGAGCCGTGTTTCACCATTTCGGTTTTGAGCGTCGTTTCTTCGTTTTTGAAAATAACCGTATAAACGTTAAGCTCGTACACGGCGGAAACTTCAATATCTTCCGTCACCTTTGAAAAGTCTTTGTCCCATTTTGCAAAATGCATGCCTTCGGGCGGCGAAAGCCTAGCGGTATCGGGCGCGGTAGCGGCGGCTTCGTATTCCACCGTTTGGGTTTCAAGCACCTTTTCGCCGTCCTTAAACGTCACCGTGAACGTGTCGACGTCGTACACCGCGTTTATCGTAAGGTCGCTTGTGATATTTTTAAAATCTTTGTCCCATTTTGAAAAAGTCTTGCCGTCCTTTTTGGGGACTTCGGGCGCGGTTACGGCAGAGCCGTGCGGGACGTTTGGATAGGCTTTGAGCACCTTTTCGCCGTCCATAAACGTTACGGTGTATTTATTGATCGTCCATTTGACGTAAACCGTATCGCCGTTTTTGACTTTGGAATCCTTTGTAAGCGGCTTCAAAAAGTCCGCGTCGCGATACAGTCTTCCGGTGTATCCTTCTTTTTGAAGACTGAGCGTGAATAAGTCGGAAAACACGACGTTTTCCTTGTAACTGCTGCCGTCTTCGTCTTGGATTTTCACAATCACTTTCGTTTGTCCGTCTTTGTCAGCCACGTCGCTTTTGTTGCATGCAAACAGCGTAACAAGCCCTATTAAGAGCACGATACACACGAGCATTGTTTTTAATCCTTTTTTGCTCATTCAACATCCTCCGCTACCACGGGATGAATTTTCATCCCTTGGTTTCCTTGGTTTTTTATGCTTTCCTGCCATGACAGGTTTCTACTCGATTTATTATTGTAAAGGTAAAATCTGAAATCGCCCGCGCCCGCAGCCATAGGCAACATTTTGCCCTGCTTTTGGATATTCTCGTCCTTGCTGTTTTCAAGCACCGAGATATTGACGTCGTACACGCCGAACTGCTTTGTTTCGTCGTTCGCTCTTGTAAGGTCAAGGTACGAATAGTTATATCCGCCGCCGTAAAACGCTATGCCGCCGTGGACGTATTCCGTCCCGCCGACGTTCAGGATTATGTCGCCACATTCCTTGGGTTGTTGCCTTGCGACTTCTTTCATCATTTCCGCTACGTTCATCGAAAGCCAGTCGTTTGCCTCGCCGGTAACTTCGATAAGCGTGCTGCTGTCAACGTTTGAAAGGTTTTTCCAGTCAAGCATCTTTACGTCGCCGACAATGCGAAGCGCCGACGCATACGAAGTCGCCGCGCATCCTTTCCACGTCTCTAAAACGCCGTCGTACAATAATTCGCCCGAGAAGTGCGTTTCCATACCGACCGAGAACAACCCCGACGTTTCGAGCACCGAGTTTTTGAGCGTAACGTCGTTGATAAGATAATTGTCGTTAAAGTATTTGTCCGTCTTGTTGCTCTCATCGTAAGGCGAATAATATTCTTTGTCTTTTTCTTTACGGAGTTTTCTTTGCACTTCGCTTGTTTGTTTCAGCGCGCGGTTGCTGCCGATTTTCAATATGAATTCGCGCGCGTTTGAAAGCACGCAACTTTCAATATGCACGTTTATCTTCTCATCCTGCACGTTAAACGCCGATTTGTCTTCAACAACGGGGCTTCCCATTGTGGATCCGCCCGCAAAAATTCTGACGACGGTGCGCCCGTACGATACGCGGCTGTTCAACAGTTTTGCGCTTTTTGCGATTTCAAGCGTAGTGCCGACGTAGTTGAGTTTCGACAAGTTGAACCGTCCGTCTTCTTCTTTCAGACTTTTGTCGCTGCATCCGTTTAAAACGACGTTGTTTATAAGCACGTTTTCCGTCCTTACAAGGAAAGAAATGTTGTCCTGTCCTTTGACGCTTGCGGACGATATCGCGACGAAATCCAACGGTCCTTGGAAAATTAGCGGTTTGCCCGTCGCGTCCTTGCACTGCGTGAACTTGTCGGCGTTGATTTCAAAGCCGTTGCCGTAAACGTGGTTTTTGAACTCGATAAGGTATTGGACTTTCTTGTTTTCGTCGTTTTCGCGGATGTTATCAAGATACGTTTTGTCGTACGTGGTTGTGAATTTTTTGACGTCTTTTTTGAGCTCGACTTCGGTCATAGCCTTGCCGTCGCTTTTGACGCCCAGCATCACGTCGCTTGTCAGCACGACGATATGCCCGGCCTCGGTCACCGTTTTCAGTTCCTCGTAATTGCCGACGTTTCTGCCGTCTTTGACCGCGCGAAGTCTGATTTTCGCGCAGATGTTCGTGCCGAAGTATTGGTTATATTCCGTCAACTGTGCGTTGAGCGTGGTAAGCCCCGTGCCCTTTGCTCTGATTTCCGCAGAAATCGCGTCGGCGTTTTCTGCCGGTTTCGTCTTGCATGTAAAAAACCCTTCGTCGTCGGAAAACGCGACGTTCTTAAATTCGTCCGTGAACGTTTCGGCGCCCGCTTCCGTGACAACCCTTACGAAAATCGTCCTTGTGTCCGGCTTTCCGTCGGGTTTTCTGCCGCCGATTGTCAGTATGTTTTCGATGCCGTACTCTTTCGCGCTGTCCGCAAACTCCATCGAATACACGTTGGGCACGACGCGGATTGTCTTTTCGATTTCTTTGATGACTTTCCCGTCGTGCTTGGCAGTGATTTTGATTTTGGCAAAACCCCTTTTCTTTGCGGTGATAGTTGCAAACTGCCCGTGTTGTTCAAGGGTTATTACGTCCGTGACGTCGGGTATTTCAAATTTCACGTCCACGTCGTCATCGCTTTCGGAATATGCGACGTAGGTGACTTTCGTGTTGTTTTTTTGCTTGATTTCGTCGCCTTCGCCGTCATAATACGACGTACGCACGTCAAGGTTATATTCGGCAAATTCCAAAGAAAAGTCCGTTTCGCCGACCTTTCCCGGAATTTCTTCGTCCGAAAACTCTTTGTCAAAAGACAAAGTCAATGCGAATTTGTTTTCGCCGATTTTTTCGATATTATCCACGCTTACGCCGTCGGGCAATTTCACGTCGGAAGTTTCAAGGGCGTTGTTTTTGCTTTCGACGAAAAGTTTTGCCGTTGTCGCGTTGTTTTTCACGGTAGCTTTCGCGCCGCTGCTTTTTCCGTTGACCGCAAAGCCCGTGCTGTCGGTATCGACGTTGACCTTGACGGTCAAAACCTTTTCAAGCCCTTCTCGTCCTTCGGGACAAGTAATTCTGACCTGCGTTTCGCCCGAAAACAGAGCCTGCGCCACGCCCGTAACGGCGTTGAGTTTCAGAATGTGATTGTCGCCGATTTCTTCAAAAATCCTTGTTTCGCCCGAAAGGTTTTCGGGGTACAGTTCTGCGGAAAAGACGTTTTCGCCGCCGTCTATCGAAACTACGTCGCTCGCGATTTTTTCGCCGTTGACTTTGGGATAAATTCTTAACACTTTCGTGGAATATGCGGAAACTATGACGCTGTCCTTAAATCCTTTTTCGGCGGAAATCGCCGTGATTTTCACCTTTCCTACGTTATCTATATGAAGTTTTCCGTCGATTATTTCAAATCCGTCGGGGGCTTCGTCGCCGCCGACACCCGATATTTCAAGCGAATATTTCTGATTCCTTGCGTTGACGGGCTGCACCTGCGCCAAAAACGCAATGGGGTCGTAATCGGCAACGTCCACGTCGATAAACCCGTCTTCGTTCTGCGTCGTGATTTGTATGCCCGTCACGGGAATGTCCGCGTAAACGCCCGCCGCTTTCCCCACGGAGAACAGCGCGATCAGAAACACAATCGGTATTATCATTATAAGCGCGATTATTTTCTTTTTCATATCAATCCCCCTCCGTTACTCTGTCAAAGCGGGCTTTTATCCCGATAAGGTAATATAAAAGCGAGCCGACAAACTCCGCCGCCGCGCACACGCTCACGAAAACGTAAGTAAACCAGCGCATATCTTTGCCCCTGACGTTCGACAATACGTTGACGAAAAGGGGTATTCCGCCAAGAAGCATCGCGGACACAAGCCCCAGCACGACGATTATCGACACGTTGTTGTTGCTTTCCCTCACGACGTTGTCTTCTTCCAGCGAAAACTGCGGACTGTTCAGATCCTTTCTTGTGGCGTACAGTATCTGCGACAACGCCATCATCGCGCCGACGAAAAACACGAATACGCCTTCGCCCGCCGACACGTATTTCTTTGCAAGAAGCACCGTCGCCGCAATACCGACGGATATGACCGCCACCGCAAAACTGAGTGCGATTTTCGCGCCCATAATCTCGTTTATCGAAAGCGGCAACGTCTTTTCGACGTAAAACGACTTCCCGTCGCGGCTGACGTTCGTCGCGCAGAACGTGTTAGTAAGCGCGCCGAAAAGCACCATGAGCAAAATCGCCAACTCGAAATCGCTCTGAACGAAAACGAGCGACGACAGGAAGTTTTTGCCGATGCCCATACAAAAATATACCATAAGCGGCATTATCGCCGCCACCGTGAAGTACTGCACCGCGTAATCGGGCGTGAACAGCACGAGATTGAATTCCTTTTTCAAAAGACTTAAAAACGGCGGGAGTTTTCTTGCCGCGGATTTTTTTGCAAAAATCATTATTGCGCCCGCCGTAGCGCGCGTTTTCATCGCCTTGTTGTACAAAAGCGACGTTATGAGAATGCCGATTACGCCCGTCGCGACGGTTATCGCCGCGATTATCCCCAGGTTTTTCCAGACGTCCGTTTTCAGTGTGAACGCCGCGATAAAGTTTGCGGGGACAAGGTTTTTCGTCAACGAAATTATCGTCGTCATCGTCTTTTCGACGTAAAACGACTTCCCGTCGCGGCTGACGTTCGTCGCGCAGAACGTGTTAGTAAGCGCGCCGAAAA
>ERZ1024347.14-NODE-14-length-14688-cov-18.370601_pt1 | contig 14688 bp, 16 predicted proteins | sample MGYA00520790_ERZ1024347 | MGnify/ENA primary metagenome ERZ1024347 (study PRJEB33242, sample SAMEA3444256) | Homo sapiens | biome: Host associated; feature: Gastrointestinal tract; material: Stool | place: Uganda | collected 2011-01-01 ...
ACCACCGAGATCTACACTCTTTCCCTACACGACGCTCTTCCGATCTAAGAATAGACCCTTCACCACCGGCTTTAATAATAGCCTTGGTAAAAGCCTCTTTATTTTTATGAGTAGTTGGAGGAATCTCTACTTTAAACCCTGTGTTCTTCAACTCTGAAACTAACTTAACTAAGGCCTTATGTCTCTCAATATAAGGTTTATCCATATAATTCTCACCATCAATCTCAAGAACATCAAACACTTTATAAATAAATGGATTGTCGTAATTCCTCTGAATCTGAATAGAATCCTCATGATTCATACCCATCACAGCAACTACAGCCTGTAACTGAGTTTCAGTTACAACACCTTTACCATTCAACTCCGTTGAAATATCTGGCCTTGTAGACATTAACTCACCATCAAGAACAACTTTATGATTAAACTTAGTAAAATCTACACCATCAAGAAGAAGATTCTTTCCATAGTTAACAGGCAAAAAGTCCTTTACAGAAATATTTCTAGAGTATCCCGCAAAGCTGGAATCCTGATCAAAATTTATAAACGTTACAAACCTAAATCCATCACACTTTTCCTGTGCAATATAATTTTTATCCTTAAAAATCCTATCCAATTCTTCTTTAGATAAATTCTTAGACTGTATTGCTAACATAGGACTTTCTATACTCATCATCCATTTCAAAGACTCTGGAACTCCCTCAGAATATTTCTCACTCAAATAATAATCTCTAAGAGCAAGAACATAATCTGTTTTAGATTCTCTACTTCCAGACTGTTTTACATCTAGTCCTAAATTTTCTACTTCTTTCTTTAACTGTGCTAAAGTTCTCTGAGTACTAATTGCCACTTAGAATTCCTCCTTTAATTCCTCTACAGAAATATTATCCATATACTTTATATACTCCTCAGCCCACATATCTTCTAAAACCTTTTCTTTAATTCTTTCTAACATCTGATATACTCCTTTAGAATGTTCTTTATGTTTCTTTATACTATAATTATACCAGATTTTGATTCATTTGTCAATAGGCAATATGCACAAAAGTCTATTGATAGATTTGTGCAAAATGCATAAACTAAAGGCTCTTAAAATACTCTTTAAGAGCATCAAACTCTTCTTGTGTCAAAGTTAATCCCTTACCCATTTTTTCTTCATCAGGAGACCAAGATCTCAAGTCAAACTTTGGATCCCTACCATGCCAGGATATCCTCTTTAACTTTAAGTTCCATTTCCCTTCTCTATTCGTAATATTAGCAACATCTTCTACTATTTCATAAATTTTCTCTTCACTCATAATTATCCTCCTTTAACAAATAATACGTAAAGAAAGGAAGAGAGTTTCTCTTCCTTTCAAATCTTACTTATTTAGTTTTTAGAGAGTTAAGAAGTCCTCTTCTCTTAACTACTGAATTATTATAAGAAACTTCTTCATTAAGACTACCCTGAGAACTACCCATAGACTTCAACAACCTAGAAGATCTAGTCTCTACCTCTTCATTTACACTGTCTGCCTGTCTTTTCCACTTAGATACCATACTACCAAACTGAAGAGCCTTCACATTATGTTCAGACCCGTCTGGATACTTAACTACTAAATTTTCCCCTTCTTTTTTGACAACTTCATAATCTCCATTTTTTGAACCAATCTTATACCCTACTTTAAACTTACTCGTATCTGTAGAATCTTTCTTGTCTTCCTTAATAGATAAACAATCCATAAAGGATTCCTTATTATCCTCCAAATTACCCCTAAGCTCTTCTTCACTTCCTCCCCAAGTATCAAAATCTGGAGAATTAGATCCTTTCTTAAATACTTCAACACCAAACCCTGCCTCTGGATACTCTTCCTCATCATACTTATTTATAAAAACAGAGCTATCAGAAACCTTCTTGTCACCCTTCATAATAGAATACTCTCTATTTTCCCCATCCTGATAAGACTCTCCTACTTCTTTCAAAGAGCAACCCTCTGGAAGAAACTGAGAAAAAGTTTTAATAGCATCATCAAAATCAAAACTATCAGACTCGTCTTCATCTTCGTTCATAGAACTATAAAGATCCAAATAATCCTCAAATAACTTACCTAAGATCTCCTCATTTACTTTCTTATCCTTAGGTTTAGACCAGATAGAACAAAGACGTCCAAACTGTCTAGCAGCCATAACCTTTTCAATCCCACTAGGATACTTAACAGTAAGCTGAGTTCCTTCTTTCTTAACTACCTCATAAGTTCCCTTAGGTGTTCCAATCTTATAACCTACAGTATACTTTGCAGATCCTCTATTATCACTTACAATCTCTCCCGTATCTGTGTCTACTTTAACACCATCAATATCCTTAATATTCTGTGTCTGAATTCTCTTAGCTTTTTCAGCCTTACCAGAAGTAATCTGTCCCTTCTTTTTCATGGAGTTGATTACATCTCTCTTATGTGCATTATCCGATGCAGCTACTTTAGAAGGATCACCCGGTACGTCCTTAGACTTTGAGTCCTTCTTATCAGATTCACCTTCTGTCTCTTTAGAACCTCTTGAACTTATCCCAACAGATTTATACACTTTATCTGTTAACCCTTTCATTGATTTACTATCCTTTAAATCATCAGAGCTTAACTGACTGCTAAATTCTATATTCTTACTATCTCCAGTCCCAGTATCAGTTGACTCCATTGAAACTTTAACCTTTCCATCATCAGAAATTGTAAAAGTTCCTCTCACTTCCAATTCATCCGCCCCATCTGGGTAAATAGATGAATTGATAAAAAGTTCCATAGCCTTTCCATCATCAGAAGAATCTATAGAATCATCCCATAACATAACATCAGTTCCTTTGGGAGCGTTCCTTAAAGACTCTGTCACGCCTTTAAGATAACTCTTCATTCCTTCTTTGTCAAACTCAGAATTGTCCTTAGACTTTGAGTCCTTCTTATCAGATTCACCCTCTTTTTCCTTATCTTTCTTATAAGAATCTTTTGTGGTAGCATTTTTCTTTAACCAAGAAAGAGCTCTTCCTTTATTATGCTTTGCAATACCTTCAAACTTCTGTCCAAGCTCCTTAGCAGTAAGCCCACTCTCCTCAGTCGGAAAATAAGAGTACTTTTTACCATTAATCTTAATAGTAAAAGACTTACCATTAGTTGCCCTTTTCTCAACATCTAAGTCTTTACTATCCTCATTTAAAACCATCGTTTCAATAAAGAAATAAAGACTGTTTGCATCAACATTCTCTTCATTAAGCGAATTTGCATAAAGTTTTCCAGCGATCTCCTCATTATAAGAACACTTTACTTCTTCATCCAGATTAAGAGAAACTACAGCAGCAACCTTAATAATTCTAAGCCACTTATATTCCCTTCCAATAAAGGAGGTGAGCTCAACAGGAAACGTAAAGAACTCATAACCTTCGGAGTTCACAAGAATTACACATTTCTTCCCAAAATCATATTTATACTTAGTGAGTCCACTACCAATTAATCCAGTTTTACCAGTTTTCTTATTCCTGTAGTGAGAGCCATAAAGTACAATATCATCATCTTTCCAATCCTTTTCTTCAGGAACATATTCAAGATAATCCTGAACACAATACTTAACCTTATTTACCATTATTACAATCCTCCTTGTCTTTCTTATATTTAATATAATCTACCTTTTCTCCATTAACTATATTAGAAACAGTGACTTCCTCAGACGTTAAAAGCATATTAACACCTAATTCTCTTGCTATGTCCTTACTAGACACTCTTTTCCCATTTAATCTCGATTTTGTATCATGAACTATCCACTGATCCTCGACTTCTTCATATACAGCCCCATAAGAAGTTACTAACTCCCCATTAACTATATTAGATAAAAACTTATCCAAAGAGTTTATATATTCACTAAAATCATTTAGCCAACATCTAACTAGATTTTCAGGTAAGTGTACAATATTATAAACAGAAGACCTATTTATATTACTAAGAGCCCCACTAACCTCTCCAACAGATACTGCCAATTCCTCGTCAACAACTTCATACTCTGAAATCCTTTTACTTTGATACTCCTCATTTACATAGGTAAATTCTTTACCTAAATCCTGATCTTCTATTTCAATAGAATTACCTGAACCGTCTAAAAACAATCCTCTATTCTTTTCTTCATTTAAAGCTATGCACTTCATAAGAACAGATTGCACTTCTTCACATATATTATCAATAGATTTCCGTTTGTTAACCCTAACAACACACCCAATATTCAAGACAATACCTCCCTTCTACAAAATATATTAAGGAAGAGAAAACTCTCTTCCTTATCTACTACATATAGAATCCCACCACTCTTTCTTAGCTCCTTTCCACTTCACATTCTTCAGAATATTTCTAATATCATATTTAGAATCTGTTAATACCATCGAAACCTCGTTAATACTCTCATACTCTTCTCTAGAAACATTCATCTCCTCAGCAATCTTATCGTCCCATTCTACATCAGGTACAAGTGAATTTCCATCAGAACCATACAACATCTCAAACTCACATCCTAAACGAGGTCCTATAGCACAGGAGGTTTCAAACGGAACTGGTAAATTAGGAAATACCTTAGTCATACACCATCTACAAATAGGAATAAACTCTAACATTCTCTCAGATTTAACAGAAGACTGTATTTCATCATGAATAAATGTAAAAAATTCACAATCATCCTTCCACTCAGGATTCTCATAGGTCTCTTTACATACTTTTATTAGAGAGGCCTGAGTCAAAGAAGCACAACCAGATTGAATATTGTTATTTCCAATGGTTCTCTTACCAAATGCCCTTTTCTTAGCATCTTCATTATTAAGATAATACCCTACTCTACGAGGAAATCCAAATATATTATATTGTGTACCCGTCTTCTTACCCATTCTTAACTGAACCTTTTGATAGTTCTGTATCTCAGGTAAAGCCTTCCACCACTTAGCCATAGCATCTTCACATTCTTCAAGTGGTAGATGAAGCCTCTCAGACAATGTATAAGGACTTCCTCCATAAAGGGATAAAAAGTTAATAACTTTAGCTCTCTTCCTCAAAGACTTATCATAATTTTCAAGACCATACATAGTCTCTGCAGTAGCCTTATGAATATCATTGCCACTAAGAATTGCATCTACCCAAGTCTTTGCATTCGATACATTAGCAGTCATTCTTATCTCCTGGGCACAATAGTCCATACCTACTACAAGCCTATTTTCTTTAGATGGTCTTATAGCATATCTAGGATTCTCTACAGGATCAAAACCCTCTGTTAACCATGGAGACTTGTCAGTTAAAGAAAATCTCCAACCAAGAAAAGCAACATCTCCTTCGGGAATTTCCTCTCCATTCCAATTATGTACATACCACATTTTAGGATGAGGTTTAGGAATTGCCATAATATTAAGTGGTGCAAAATAAGGATTCCTTCGATCTCCTCCCGCTGCAATACGCATAGTATTATGATTTACTGCTCCATTTGCAATATATTCATGTACCTCTTCTACCTCGAGATTATAGACATACTGAGGTATATCAGAAAAGACTTCTTCAACTACAGAATCAGAATATTCTCTAAATTTCATATTCTCCATACCCCACATAATCTCTCGTTTAGCTTTACAAACCATTAACTCCCCTATCATTGTAGCAAATTTAGATTTCCCTATTCTCTTCGTAACATTACAGCATTTCTGACTTTTATGTCCTACCTTATCATAAAATGAACAAACTGAAACAGTATTCTCTATCCCCAAAGACCAAAGTAGTAAACTTATTTCCTCTACAAGATTAGTTTGTGTTAATTTAACTCTTATCTGTCTAGACCCAACCCTATTTTTGCACTTATTATCCTTTCCACCATAACTCACATTTCCGTCAGAATCAAACATACCCGCAAGATAGTATACATATAATGCAGGATTAGACTTAACAAAGCTATTGAGTTTATCACATCTTAAAAACTGACTCCATTCTCTATTTAAAGAAGAACTAAAAAACTCTACTTGAGTAGTATTATCTCCTTTATCACCTCTAATATGTCTTTCTAAACCAGCAACTCTCTCCATTAAAGAACAATAAAACTCTAACATCTCTGGTTCATCACTATTGAAATATAAATTTACTCTATCCCCATTACATATACATCCATCTCCATCAATAAAACCATACAATTGAGCTCGCATTTTATCTTCATCTGAAACAATATCACGTTCTACTTCATTGTGCTGAAATACTACTCTATCCTTAGGTTTTAAGGTCTCTAAACCAACCCACTCAGGTTTCCAAGAATAATAATTACCATGATTAACTAAAAGAGGATGCCAGGGGGTTCCCGTAATTGACTTTCCATTTCTAAATGTTACTGTCGTTGTAGGTGATAAATGCTTAGTAGCCATTGTCACCCTTTTATACCCATACTGTGTCCAGATATAATCTCCTTCAGAAACCGTTTCAATACCAACTAATCCTCTTCCTCTAATCAACACCTGAGTTCCTTCTACACAACAAGGGGCTACACAGTGTTTAAAGTTAAACCTAACCTGCTTCGGGTGTTTCTTTCCCTCTTTCAACATAGGCTCATAATAACTATTAATCTCTTTAAACAACTTTGAATACTCAACCAACAATCCTAAAACAGGATGAGGATTCTTAAGGTTCGTATTCTCAAGAGACTGTATATCTACTTTCATAGATCCACCTTTAGTAAAATACCCAGTATTAATTCCTATTGACTGTAAAGCATCTCCTAACTGCTTATTAGAGTTAATCTTAAACGTATAACCCACCATAGACATAATCTGATGTTCCAAACTTTTCAAATGCTCTAGAGCTTCTGAATAACACTTTTCTAGGTAGTCTACATCAATATCTAACTTAGTATCCTCACACAACATTAAATGATAAAGAAGCTCATTTACTATTCTACCAGATAATTTAGACTCTTTATAGTATTTAATAGTCTTTTCAGCTACAGCAAAGGTTCCTATAGCATCCTGAGCAGCATATTGTCCAGAATCTCTAGGATCTGTATAAGCAAAGTTTGTAGCTTCTCCTACAGTTTCTTCAAAAGTATCAGCTCCCCAACCAAGCCATCTACGTTCTGCTCCCTTTAAACCTGTTTTTTTCCAGTTAGTATCAGCCATATAAACACCAACCTGAACATCATAGTAGAGAACCTTTGTCATATCATAACCTTCATATGACATCATTCGAGTATCAAACCTCATATTATACTCAAAACACATCTTTTTAGAACAAAGCATCTCATAAAAAATGTCCAGAGACTCTTTTACAGGAAGATTATTACCAAGAACATGTCTAATTGGAACATACCATCCCTCTTTACTACTAAAAGCAAATGAAAACCCTACAATACGATCAACCTCATAATTCAATCCCGTAGTCTCTGTATCCCAAGCCACAAAAGATTTCTCTTCATTCTCTTTAATAATGTTTTTAAGTTCTTCAATAGACTCTACAGTTTTCTTTTTTAACTTAGAAAAAGCTGTAACATCCTCAGGAACTTCTGGAAAATAATGTTCATATCCTTCTTTTTTATCCATCAAATTACTCCTCTCTGCCACTCCACTGTGGACTTTCCATTAAATACGCAAAAAGGAAGAGACTTATATAAGCCCCTTCCTACAAATAATAAAATTTACCAATGACAGACTAATTCTCCATTATAAAATAAACGATCACTTGTTATATTCAATTCTCCCTCTTCCAAATCAAATTCCTGCTCAAGATCTCTTACAGCTACTTCAAGATAATAACCCAAATTGATTTTATACTCTTCAACAACACGAGCACATTCTTCTGACAAAACCTCTCTAAATTCTGGCATAACTTACCTCCTTAAACTAGACTCTATAAGACTTAAATGTTCTATAAAAGATGTTTTTCCTAAGTAAAAATCTTTTAATTTATCTTCATTCTCTTTCCAAGCCTGAGGAGTATAATCTATAGGAGAACCAAAGTCGTCAATTAATCTATTCTGTACAGAATCATTTAACTTACTCCATAATTTAGAGAATATTGAACTTACACTCTTACCCTTTATCATTTTCCTTTTTAAAACATCTGAAGGATAGTATCGCTTCTGCTCTGCAAAACACCAAAGAGTGTCCCCATCCTTATCATGGAATATCTTAGCAGCAGGGCTATTAGTGTTGTCATGAAAAGGGCTTACAAAAGCATTTACCTTCATATGAATAATCTTCATATCCTGCCTTTTCTAACATCTTAGGAAAAGGTATCATTCTATTTATTACATAAGTTTGAAACCTTTCATTATTCAAAGACTCCTGGTCAATGCTCATAATATAATCACCCTCTTTCATTAATTAATCTCTATATCATTAACTGTTCTCTGCATCATTATACGGTATCAGATGATGAATCATTGTTGCAAGTTCCTTTATCTGAGGATGAGGAGTTCCCGTAACTCCTACACGACGCAGCTTATCAAAATGAATCCAATCATTTAAAGTTCCAGTTATATACATATCAGAAGCCAAACATAGAGGTAAAATATCTCTAGCATTCTGAGGAGAAACTCCCTGAGATCTTAATTCCTTATAATATGCTTCAATACTCTCCATATGTTCCCTAAACTCACATAAGGAATCAATACTCAAAGAAGCTAAATGATCGGGAACTATTACCTTGATTTCATTACCAAACTTCTCCTTATCATATCCTATATACCTTGTAGATTCTATAGTATATGAAAAATGTCTATGCCTCGTAAACTCCTGCTGAATAGCTCTATTAGCTACAGCATGAATTGTGTAAGGTCTATGTATTAACTGCTCGTTGTGTGAAATCTTATCAAAAGATACCTCTATACAACGAGCAGAACCAGATCCCTTTAAATTAATCTTACCGAAAACAGAAAAATATTTCTTAAGAGATTCCAAAATACCCAAATCAATAAATGTCCAACAAGTAGAATAATCCTCTAAAAATTCTAACCAAGCTCTAAAGTTACCTGAGACAAGATATCCTTTAATAGAACTAAACTTAAGATTATACTCTCTATGAAAACTATTCTCTAAACCTTCAACATCAGATTTTAACTCCCTCCATGTGAAAGAGTCACAATTAAAACATATATGAGCATGTTCTAACGGAGAATAATGCTTCCTTTCTACTAGACTTCCAACAAACTTATCTGCAGAACCTTCTTTAATAAGATTCTGTGAACCATAACAAACTCTACCAATATACTCAATTTTCTTAATTGAATCCTCAATATTTATCAACTCTGCACTCTGACCAACAATTTTCATCTTACTACCTCTCCTAATTTAAAAATCTGTTCTTTTAATTTATTTAATTCTGATTTAACCTCTGGATTACAGTCTTTCATCTCAGATTCTATTACAGACAATACCTCACTATATTTATTACAGTTAGGATCCAACTCTGATATTCTTCTCTGTAAGTACCATACAGCCTTTCTAAGATCTTCAACTCTTGCTGAATCACTAGTATTATCTCCTAAAACTTTAGATCCAGCCCTACAAAGATAACGAACAGCAGTGCCTACATTAAAATCCTCTGTTAAATGCCATGCCTCAATAACTTTAATAGCTTCATAAGGATTGTTAGCACCACCATAATGAGAAGGATGATTAACCATCTCCTTAGAAGAGATCTGAACTTCACTCTTTTTATCTTCCTTACCACAGTCCTGATAAGAATCTACAATCATATTAAACAATAAATCAAAATTATATCCAGTATAAACTCCAACCCCACCAGATTCTGTCATATATCTAATTTCACCTTCAGATTTATCTAATAAATAACACTCTTTTATATTTGGTCCTTCAACAGCTTTAATAGATCCTACCTTAGTTCCCTCACAAACTACAATGTAATTTAAGGAAGGAAAAATTTCTTTTAATAAAGCAATCTCATTTCTAACACACACAAGATTACAACCTGTCCTAGAATCAATCATACAAACTAAGTTCAATCCTTTATGTAAAGCCCTCTCATAGCTTTGCTTCACTTTATCATTTACAAAATACTTCTTTTCACCACTAAAAGTGAACACATCATCAAAATTAAAATAAACTCTCAATTTTTATACCTCCTTTACATCTCTAAAGCAATAATATATTTCCTTAGGATAACAAACCTCTTTAAGAGAAAACTCCCTTAAATCGTCCATTTTTCTATCCTCTTCAAGAGACACTAGTTCTATACGTTTACCATAAAATTCCAACATACTTATTAACAAGATTACAGATCTATCATCATAATAATCCTCTGTAAAATCCTGGTAAAAGTTAATTGGAAAAGAAATACTATTGTCTACCCAATGAGTTAACTCTTCATAATCTGTAAATCTAAGAGCAAAATCTCCTAAAGATATCATTTCTTTTATTTCTTCATAAGTGCATCTAGTTAAAACCATCTATTTACCTCCTAAAGGAGATCTGCTATAGAACCTCCATCAAATATAGACTCAAGTTCATCAACCTCAATAGACTCTTGAAATCCCTCCATCTCAGAACCAATAGTATAAGCAGCAGGTTCTGCATAAACTACTACAGGATCTGGTGTACACGGTCCAAACCTGTTCTTCAATAACATTACAATAGCCTCTTTAGACATTTTCATCTCTTCAGTCACAAATACTGAGAGAATAGCCTGAGAAGAACGTTCAAGCTCATTAAAATCTGCTAAAGCATTAAGAGTGTAAACACCCTTGTTTTTACAAGCTCTCTCCCATCCTTTTCTATTAGCCTGAGCTACTATAATAGATATCAATTTAGTATATTCATTAGTATTAGGATCAAGTCTAAACTTCTGGGCTAACTGATTAAAAAACCTAATACACTCATTACCCTGCTCCTTAGGGTCCTTAGATGATGTATTAGAAAATTTAAGTAAATTAGCATGATCTATTACAAAGAAATCAAGAGGATATCCAGTCTTCTGACGACACTCATCATCTACTTCAACAAGAACCTTTCTTATCTCTGTAGGAGAAAAAGTCTCAAAGTCTGTAGTATCCAAAATCTTCAGATACCCATGATTCTCATAGTCATAAAGATCTGGTAAAACAGTATTAAATAAATAATCCTCTTCCTCATCAGACAAAGAAGACCTATTTATCTTAGAAGTAGCTATAAAAGGGTATTTATCATACTCTTGTCTAGTAGAATGACGTGTTATAATATTCGCTAAAACCTGCTCTTTAGGAACTTCAAGAGATAAAATTACTCCATTATACTTAAGGTCATAAGTATTATAATAAGCAATATTATTCACAAGAAGAGACTTGTAAGAAGCTACATAAGCAAACACAGTTAAAGTATTACCATAAGGAATACCTCCAACAAGATCATCAATCTCTTTAATATGAGTAATTAGACCCTGAGGTTTATTCTTCTTATCCTGATAAAACTTCTTAAAATCATCAAGAGTTGAAATTGACGATGTATCAGAAACTTGTGTTGGTATAAGAGATCTAAGAGACTCTAAATCAGAATCAATCAAACCTCTTTGAGATACCTCTGTAGCAATCTGCATTAAAGTCTGAGACTGTTTTAAATTAGACCTTTGTTTAAGAAAATTAGAAGAATATACCTTTAAATCTGATAAAGATAAGATCTGTGACAAAGAAGAGAAATCAAGCTCTGGAAAAATTTGATGCATCAAATCTTGTGATGGAAATGTATTTGAATTCTTATAAGAACTATCAAGATACTCTAAATAAGACCTTTCCTGAGAAGATATTAAATCTGACTGTAATATCTCCTTAAGAGACTCATAATCCTTATTCTCAATAATAGAATTAATAATAGATAACAAAAATAAAACCTCCTAGAATATAAATTCATCTTCTTTAACAGTTTTAGATTCATAAGACAGAACTGGAATCTGAATAAGATCTGTAGGATAAAACATACCTTTATACTTCTGTGGATAATCACCATGAACTATAATAAACCTATTCTGTTCTATAACCTGAGCCAGTAACGTTTCTCTTTGTTTGTGATTAACCACTGCTCGAGTATCTTTAACAATGACCAAATCGTTTACCATTTGAGAAACTGGAACAGAATCTTCAGTTTCATGTAAGAAACCATCTAAAATCTGTTGAGTAGTAAAAACTGATGTTTCTTTATATCCATACTTAAGATAGAAACATAAAAGATAGTTCTTAAACTCTTTCTCAGAACCAAGAATAAATATTTTATCTTGAACACAATCAATACCTTTCCTAATCTGTTCAAAACTAATATCTCTCAACACCTCTTTTAATTCTGGTTTCCTCTTTACTAAGATCTGTAACTTCTCTTTTGCTGTCATTTTAGATTGATAGTATGTTACAGAGTCTCTTGAGACAATTCTATTGTTCTGCATTCTCATTACCTCCTTACTGTCTATTACTTATCTGACTTGGTCAATACCTGTAGATAGAGTGGTTATATCAGGCTATATTGATATTCTACTACCAAGTCTCCCTATCTACATTAGATACTCTCTTCCTCTTCTATTAATTTAATAATTAGAATAATCTAAAATGTTTATTGTTAGTGCTAACTGTCTTATTCTTTCAAAACAGAATAGATCCTGTCTAACACGGTGAATGTATCTTACCTTAGAGCAATTACCTTCTCTTAATCCATTCCTCTATATAAGTTTACATGTTAGATTTGTCCTTTTGACCACCTTCAGAGACCTATCATAATAACACAATACGAAGAAAGGAAGAATATTTCTACTCTTCCTTTTCATTCAATATACTACTCCTGTATTTCTTTACACAAATAGGACACCAAATACCAAACTCCTTACTAATAACAACACCACAGATTCTACATCTATGTATACTTTCACAAAGCTTAGTACTTGGCTTTACTCCTATATAAGACATATATTATTTCTCCTCTTTTTCTATAGACTCCTTTAATCTTCTTACACATTCATCCCAAGTAGGTATTTGAGATAAAACTCTCTCCATAATTTCCACCTTTGCTTCAAACTGTGCTCTACCATTTTCATCTGCAAACTTAGCTTCCTCTAAACATTGATTATACAATACTACCATGTTAATGTCTGGTATGGTGTCATGAAGTCTTTTATGATGAGAAGCACATAACCACTCCAAATTCCATGGAGAATTATTAAAAGGATTACCATCCTTATGATGTAACTGTAAAGGACCATTACAACCCTTTCCATGACAAGTACATCTTCTCGGTATCTTATACAAATCAGCTACTTTATGAGCTAATGTGTAACAAGAAGAAAGAGTCCTATTTATCTCTGCATTCTCGTCATACTCTGCTCTTCTTTTAGCCTTTCTTGCAGACTTCTTCTTAACTACAACTTTCATTCTCTCTTGACACTCTACAGAATGATACTTCTGATTCCTTGAGGTGGTCCAATAAGTACAATTACATTTTGGATCTTTACACACCTTTTTATACACTGTTTCCGTATGATCAACAGAAAAATTATTAACTTCTTCCTCACTTAAAAATACCATATTATTTCTCCCCTCTTTATACTATAATTATACCAGATTTTAACTTATTTGTCAATAGTCAATATGCACAAAAAGAAAAGTCTGTTTTATACATTTTGCACAAAACAGACTTTCTCTTCCTTACTATTGTTTCTCGCTAGTTACATGAGTACTCTCGTACTTGTCTCTCAAAGCTAGAGAGCCCATTTTACCAAGAGCGTAATAGTAAGGGCTTTTACCTTCCGGAGTTTCTTTCATCAACTTCTTAGCCGCTTCATCATCCATCGACTTGATTTCACGAATCTCCTTCTCAGTCACTTTTGAGTCCATATTCTGGTACCTCCTACCTTAGTATTGTGGATTTACCACAATCTATAATACGAAGAATACTACATTTCATCATAAGCAACAATAAGACGCTTCTTCGCTCTAGAAATGCCAGTATTAATGTTCGCTAATAAGGCTTCTCTAGGCATATTGTTATCTACAATAAACAATACATTATCCCACTCACTTCCCTGAGCCTTAGCTACTGTTAAACAGTAACCCCAATCGAACTGAGCTAACTCAAAATCTTTTTTACGTGACTTTCCTAAAAAGAAATTCTCATCAGCTCTCATCACAATAGAGCTCTCAGACTTATATGGCTTAAATTGAACTATAAAATATCCATTCATCGTATGTTTTACACTTACAACTTCTCCCGTAGTTCCATTTATAATTCTTCTACCCTCTACTACGTAATTCTTCATATTCTGGACAGATATCAAACGTTCACCCTCCATGGGAAGATAATCATAATATTTCTTTGCCTTTCTAACCCTCTTATTCCACTCATTCCTAGTTACATTAGTACAACTTAAACACTGATCAGACTGTAATATGAGCTCCTCACTCACTTTACTTTTCGGAATAATTAGTACATCATCACTAAACTTTCCATAACTCGGTAACCTTTTACATGTATTAAATAACATACCAAGTTTTAGTATACCAGAATCTTTATTCTGTCTAAGAACCTCATCTAAAACAAAATCTGGGTTATATAAATACTTATTCTGTGTTCCAGAAACAACACCTAACTGGTTCCTATCACCAACAAAAATAATCTTATATCCAACACTAAGCAAATCATTAATTTGCTCCTGTGATACTTGACTTACTTCATCAATAATAACAACATCATAATCAGGCAGA
>ERZ1024347.16-NODE-16-length-13749-cov-19.773989_pt1 | contig 13749 bp, 29 predicted proteins | sample MGYA00520790_ERZ1024347 | MGnify/ENA primary metagenome ERZ1024347 (study PRJEB33242, sample SAMEA3444256) | Homo sapiens | biome: Host associated; feature: Gastrointestinal tract; material: Stool | place: Uganda | collected 2011-01-01 ...
GTTGTGCTGTTCACACCTCTTGATTCCTTTTTCTCCGCCATTTACTCGGTTCCCAACAACTAAGTATCTGTTTTTTAGATACTCTATTGCTTCACTCTCTGTCATATTCATACCTCACTTTCAATCCAAATATCCATTCCACCAACATTTTTCTTTTGGAACTTCTTTAATTCGTAAATTAGTATGTCCTGCAATTAACCTTTTGTCATTGTCCGTAGGATTTGAGACCATACGATTTAGTATTTCTTCCGCTCTGCTTTTATCTTCTCCGCAACAATAGATAAGGCAATCATTAAATTCCTTTGTATCGCCTTCGATTATGTATTCAACATCACTCATTCTTCATCTCTCCAATCAAATTTTTGACCACAATTCATACAATGAAAATAGAAAGTCTTATTATCAGCCGGTATTCTGTCTGTCAAAATTTCTCCACATGTCGGACAGCACAAGTATTCCTCTTCCAGATTTTCAAAATACTGCTTCATAATAGGTTTCTTCGGAATTTGCTTTTCTATCGCTGATATTGCAAATCTAATTGCTTCTAAAACGTTGTAATCAGGGTATGGCTTCCATTTTTCTTTTAGATACTCAAAATGCATTCGCAAAAATTCAATTGCTTTTTTCGCTGTCATGCTATCCCTCGATTCCCGCAGTTTTGCTGTAAAGTCCTAGCTTTTTCATTTTTTTAAGAAAAAGCTTCATTTCATATCCTGTAAGGCCAACATTAGTGTTTCCAATCTTCTTTTCGTCCATCAAGTCTCTGTCGTACGACTGTAAAATATGACGGCCTGAAGCTTTATGCCAAATGTCAACGCGCTGCCAATAATTGTACTTTGTATTGTAGCGTTCATATTGAGCACCATGCTTATCTTCACAGATTTTGTTGAATCCAATCTCTTTTAATTTTTCGTCTACGTTTTTAAATATTCTCATATTATTCCTCGCTTTCTAATAACTCAGGGTTGTCAAAGACGTTTCCAACAACTTCATATTCAGTATCATATTCAAGCCTGTGCTTATAATATTTTTCGTTAGGAATTGTACATATAATTTCAAAATCTCCAAATGTTATAAGCACATTCCCCTTGCTATTATTTATTTTTACAATATCATTTTCCCAAATCAGCTTGCCGTTCTTGTCTCTTAAGCCTGTGCATCGACAGATAGTGGTTGGGTCTACTTTGTACCATCCGTCTGTCTCTCCGCTAGAATAAAACATTGTGTAAGGTTTAAATATTAGATGAACTTCTTTGCCATACATATCTAAACCTTTTACATAATGTCCTGTAACCCATTCTCCATTATCAACTCTCTTAGCCTTGAATAAGTATCTATCTTCCATTTCTCCACCTCTCTTTAACTGTTCCACCAAGCAAACAAGACGTTCTATTCCCACATAATCACAATCTGGAAGAGAATTTAATAAATCATCAAGTGCTTTACTGTAGCCGTCATAATATGGTGATGTACTAATTTTATCTGCTTCTGATTTTGCTAAGTCCATACCGGCAAGGCATCCGCTTGTGTATGCTTCCTCGCGGCACCTATCTATTGCTTTGTAAAATTCATCACAAAACAATTCTGTGAGAGGGCATTCTGAACACTTGTAATTCTCGTGGTAGCATGTAGACTTTATAGGAACACATTCTCTATGTGCTGCCGTGTCATCTTTTACCGGCAACTTAACAAGTCTGCCCTGTTCCTCTAAGTGCTGATACTCTTTGGATTTTTCAAGCCATTCAGCTAACTGCTCGCAATCTTCTGCGCTTTTAATGCAAGCGACACGCATAGGATTATTTATATCAAAGAAATCTGCATGATAACGATGCTTTCTAGCTGTTTCTTGCGTGTGTTCTATAAATTCGTCAATATTCATTACTGCTCCTTTCCGGAAGTTTAGCTAGTTCGCATACTGTACACATCTGACCACTCCATGATGTTGTTCCATGATCCCAAGCGTAAACTCTTCCATTCTCATATTTCGCAAAATGCCTTTTAACCCACGAGTGAATACCACTATACGTTACCAGTATCGGTGTATCAACTGCAACTTTTGACCAGTCAATTGGTGGTTCAACATATTCACTGTTCGCCCATTTTTTTCTTGCATCTCCGCAAGAGCCACCATCCCTAAAATTGAATAAACAATCTTTGCATGATAATTCACGACACTCTGTTGGCTCTAATGTTGCTTTGTTAACTGCTAATCTGCTACCACCGCAAACTATATCTAAAATCTGTTCTGCGAATTTCTCTCTATTTGTCATTGTTTTGTACCCCTTTCCCATAATCCGGCATATGCTTAAATCTCTCATATGCCTTATTGTCTCTGTGTTTTTCCATGTAGGCTTTCTGCCTATCGTCTCTCATCTGCTTTATGTGAGCATTTTGAGTACTGTCGTTATCCCATGCATAAGTCATTAATCAATCACCTTTATGTACCTTTCATCAACGTAATTAACTTCATCAGCAAGGCATTGTGCCACCTTCGGCAATGTCAGACCGAATTGATTAAATTTATACAGCGTGTCGATTAAGTCCCTAAATTCTGCGATAAACTCTTTAATTTCTCTAACCGGCAATTTAAACATCAATTTAAGTGCCGTACACGCTAAAACCATGTAGCTGTATGCCGTGTCATTTAAAAGCTGTCTCGTGTCGTTTATCGTAAGTGGATTATTTCTCTGATAAATCCTAATCAGCTGTTGCATCGGGATTAAATTAATCTCTTTCTGCACATCAATGCCGTATCTAACTTTCAAAAGTTCGGCAAGCATTTTAGTTTTCATTTCTTTTTCACTCTGCGCTCTTTCAAGGTACTCATTTATGGTTCTTTCAAGCCTTACAATGCGCTTATTACCAAATCCATGATGTAAACACAGTACATAGTAGCCTAAGTCCATAAAGTCTGTGAAAGACCGACTTACGAGCTTTCTACGGCTATTGCTGTTTTTCAGCGTAACTCTCTCGGATTTTGTCCATGTAAAATCCGGCTCTTTGTGCTTTTTCTTTGGTTTCAGTTTGTTGCTCATATTTTTTCATTCTTTCTTCAAGTTCTCGTTTTGCCCTGATAAAACAGGCTTCGGTAGTTTCTTCTGCGACTTTTGCAAGTTCTTTACCGTGCCACCGGATAGTTATTTTTGCTTCCTTGCTATTTGTTTTGTAAATCATTTGCAAGTCATATTTCCTTTGTAAAGGCCGGTAAAAATCGTAAAAATCTTTCAAGGTGTCCATTGTGGACTCCTTTCTTTTATCTTCTGCCGTGCCAAGTTTGCCTTTTCGCAAGTTGCATTCTTAACGTTCTGCTGATAGTGCATTTCGCAGACCTTATATCCGGGTTTTACCGGATTATCGCAGAAAAAACATAGTCCTTGTTCGTATCTGCCGGTTCTTTCAGGCATTTTAACGTGTGCTCTTCTCATTGTTTCCCGGCAAAATGTGCAAGTGGTATGTCCTGGGTCTGCTTTCCTTTTACGACAGCGTGTGCATATACCATTCTCCTTATCTTTTTCGTACCTCGCTTTTCGCCATGCTTTTTGTCGCTCATTGTATTTTTCAACATCAGCAGCACGTTTCTTTGACATGGCTTCGGCTGATTTTGCCCTACACTCAACACAGCTTTTTTCGTCACCATACAGCAAGTTCTTGCCACACCTAGGGCAAACACCAACTGCCTGTAATTTCTTGTAAAGCTCTCGACCATATGCTGTACGTTTGCTGTTACATGCCGTACAAACCACACCTTCTCTATCAAGTGGTTTTCCGCAAAGCACGCAAAGGTTACTAGCTTTTCGTTCTTCATACCTCTGCCTAGAATATTTGTCTTTTATCATTTTTCGCTAGGAGTAAAACATGTTTTAATTGGTCGACCAAAACCTCTTACCTCCTATCTTTTCATCTGCTCGATACGTTCCTTAATTTCTTTTGGCATTGGAATACCTTTAATTGGCTTATTTTGGCTTTTATTATCTTCAAGCGATAATTTTATCGTCTGTTGATTTTTAGAGCCGATTTGAGCCGAATACGAGCTTCTATTGGTACTTTCAATCAATGCCTTTATATCCTTTGGCATTCTTTGATATTCCTTATCTCGACTAACAACTGTCCTATAGGTTCTCATAAAATTTGATTGCACTACGTTTTCAATGCTCTCGCTGTCCGTCTGCGCCCAATTTCTAAGATTGTCAGGACTCCCGACAGCTTTCTGTACGAGTGGTGGTAGTTTGTTAAATTCCTCGACAGCTCCATAAGTGCCATTCCTAAGCGCCTTACCGACAAGTAACCACGCTTCCATTTCGTTAAGCTCCTGTGGGGCTTGAACCTCATGCAGTTTGTTGATTAACTGTCCTATGCTCGGTGCAAATCCGCTTGTATCGGAATGCACGTAAGTTTTCAATGCCATAGATATTTGACTGTAACTGTATTCTTCCAACATCATATTCCACACATCTACTGTCTCGGACAAGTTGCTCGGCTTGTAATTGGGGTAACAATCACACATAATGCGTATAATTTTAACTGTCTCGTCTCTTGTCATTCCTCTACCTCACACATTATCCCAATCAATAGTGCCCTTGTTAGTTGAATGTGGCTCGTTATCTTTTAATGCAAACAATCCTTGCCAGCAATGGTCTACTGACTGATTAAGGATTTTAACAGCCAAGTCGTTATCACCCTTTGAAAGTCTCTCGATAGTGTTCATAGCTCGGTGCAATGCCATGTCGGTGCATATAGGCTTTTTAATCTTCTTTCTCATTGTCAGATATTCCTGAAAAGCACTCTCTAGCATTTCGTCATCAGGGTAGTAAACGGTTTTCTTTTTAGATATTGATTTATCAATATCTTTTTCTTTTATCTCCTTATCTTTACTATCCTTAACTATACTACTCTTATCTATACTTACCTTACCTATACTATCCTGTGGCAGACAAGTGGCAACCACTTGGCAACCATCTGGCAACCTATTGGCAACCACACGGCAACCATCATCAGAAAATGTGTATGCACCATTGGATTTTATCTTTAATTTTGCCAATTCTTCTTTAAAATTCGTTGGTGTATACCGGTCTTTTCTCAAAGCGTTTGCCATGCGCCAATGCTTAATTACAATCACACCATTGTCAAACTGATAAATGTATCTTTTTTCCAATAGTTGCTGTAAATCAGCCACGCTTGCGTGAGCCTTGAACATGGAAACTGATACCTGGTTGCAAAATCCGTCATCATCAGCAGACATAGATAAATGCAAATATAAGGCTTGCGCACTTGATGATAAAGCCATGAAATTATCATCATCAGTGACTTTTTTTGTGAACATTCTACGTTCTGCCATTTAATTAATCTCCTATTTTCTTCAAGTTTCGGTTGATGTATTTTAATCTTTTTTCAAGTACTTTATGTGCCTAAGGGTGCGTCCCTGTTTGAATTTTACCCATTCTTCAATCTCAACATTAGTTACGGCAAAAATCTGTTTCAAAATCTCCAAACAGATAATTACATCCGCCATTTCCTCAACAAGATTGTTCCTATCGCCTACACCTCTAATTTCCTTGCTAATTGCCTGTGACAGCTCGGAAAGCTCTTCCATGCATACAACCGACTGCATTCCCTCGCCATAATGCTTTATGCTCTTGGAAACTATTGATTTATCAACGTTAATCTCCATTTTTATTTCCTTTCTTTGATTTTTAGTCTATAATTCTATACTTATCTTCGTGAAATTCCCTATCTTCTTCATTGGAATAGGCTCTTTTGCAATTCGTACAAAATTCTAAATGTACCTTTATATCTGTGCTGTTTTCGTATCTACAGCCTTTGCAATCATTCACTCTGAATCACTCGCTTTCCTTTCTTTTAAAATTTCATCCAAACAGGCATTAAAGCCTTTATTCTCAATCAATGGGACTTTCCATGTCCCTTTCATAGAGCCTTTGCACTTCCGTAGCTCAAACTCTTCTTTCTTCTTCGGTAACTCCTGAAGAGGGCACCACTCCGGTTTTTCAAATATGTCAGAATTAACTTCTTTTGCTGTCTCATATGCCTGACATGTTGCTCTGTCTTCCCCATCGTCAATATGACATAAATTACAGCCAAAACACGATTCCGGCATATCCATAACCAATACTGCTTTAGCCATCTACTTCACCCACTTTCAATAAATCCATAAATTTCTCATACTGTTTCTGCGACACTTTGTTGTGCTCTTTTTCAGGCTTTAAGCGGATTATAAGGTGCTTTTCTGCGATAGAGGATAATTCCCTTGCAAGGTTCTTTTTGCCCTGCTGTACGCCCTGTGTATAGGTCTTAGGCTGTTTATATTGTCCTGATACAACCTTGCCTAGCCCTTGTCCTCCGGCTGTAACGTTGTACATCTGAAAGCCCCCATCGGCAAATGTCTTGATAGTGTTGATTTCTCTATCGTCCAACTCTGACTTAGGGCATGTCTTATAATCAAGTTTCCAACCATACGGATTTTCAACCGAATAAAAGCCGTGCTTTTTAAGACTTAGTGCTATGTGGTCATACTCGCCTAAATGTGAAGCACACCTCTCTAAAAGGTTTACTGCCTGTCCTACGTAACTTCTGCGTATGCCAGCTTCATCGGTTCGGGTAAAGGCATATATACCACTATTACGTGGTATTGTGGGGCAAATAGACTTTATTCGCCTTTCTCTCTCTGTTTTAACTGCGTATATTTTTTTGTAATTCATACTTTCTCCTTTTTTATTTTGCGTACTCTTATTACTTGACCACATTTTGCACTGCAAGTTTGTTTTTGATTTCTTTTAGAAACTGTAAAACTTTTTCCACAAATAGGGCATATTTTATAGCGTTCACTATCAGAAAGGGTATTTCTCTTATTTAAGCAATTTTCCTTATTGGTAATAAACCGGCAGTTATTTGGCTCATAATTACCATTCACATCTATTCGGTCGATTGTAAGGTCATTTCTGCCACTCTCCCTTATTTCTTCTTTATATCCGTGAGTAATGCACCAATTGCGAAAGCAAAGATAATCTTGTTGCCATTCTCTGCAAATTGTTATGCCTCTTCCGCCATAGCTTTTATAGTGCTTATTATTTGGATTCAAACATCTGTCTTTCATGTCGAGCCATACTTTATATAGTCTTTCTTTGTGAGAGTATCCGTGTTTTCTTCTTGCATTTCCTAATTGTTCTCTATGAAAGCAGCCACATGATAATATTTTGCCCGAAGTTAAATGACATTTATCTACCTCTTTTTCGTTTCCACAATCACATTTACATAGATAACGAACCGCTCTTCCACCACTTGGAAACACGTAATCATCTACTCTGGACACCACTGTTAATCTTCCGAATTTCTGCCCTATATAACTCTTTTTCTCCATTGCCTTGGCTCTTGCTATGTTCTGATAATTCAATCGTTATCACCCCAATCAAATTTTTGACCACAATTCATACAATGAAAATAGAAAGTCTTATTATCAGCCGGTATTCTGTCTGTCAAAATTTCTCCACATGTTGGGCAACATAAGTATTCCTCTTCCAAATCTTCAAAATACCGCTTCATAATAGGTTTCTTCGCTATCTGCTTCTCCCTAGCTTCAATCACACTCTCAAATGTAAAGCCTTTCTTAACACATTCATCTTCAAACTGCATATAGTTTTCTAGGACTTCCGTTGTCATGTTGCGGTCGGATAATTTTTTAACTGTTTCTAGTGCGTGTACAATTAATTCCATATTTTCAAGTGGAATGTTATACAATGTCCTTATTTCATTACATCCCATTGATTTAGCTTCCTTAAGAACTGCTGCATAATCATCAGCTAACTGTTTTATTTTATTTTCCATAGCTCGCACCTCTTTAATTAAATGGTAATCCCTCATCAGCCACGCCATCTGGAATTGACATAAAGCCGTCTGAGCTAGCATTACCGCCCATAATTCCATTGTTGTTATTCTGCTGATTAGCACGACTTTCACAAAATTCGTGTCGCTCAACTACACAATCATTAGTGTAGACTTTCTGTCCGTCTTTGTTAGTGTAGTTGCCTGTCTGCCATCTACCCTCAACGATAATCTTAGTTCCCTGATGTAAATATTTCTCTGCAAACTCTCCATTCTTACCAAATGCGATACAGTTAATAAAGTCTGCTGCCTGTTCGCCCTCTTTCTTAAAAGTTCTGTCAACAGCTAATGTGTATTTTGCTACCGCCATACTTCCACTTGCCGTCTGTGAATATCTAATCTCTGGCTCTCTAGTCAGTCTCCCACATAGGATTACACGATTCATAGTTATTATCTCCTTACATCTAAATTTTCCATATCTGTTGCAGTTTCTTCCGCTTCTGATTGAAGCCATTCTGCACAACTAGCTTCTCCCTCGTATTCTTCGCCGAATGTGTTCTTAAAAGTTACGAGAAATTCTGCCAACTCTTCATCTGCCATGCTCCTTATCCTGTCGGCATTGGTCTTTGACTTGCTTTCTGTTATAAACTTGTGTATCAAAGGATAATCTTTATCCATAATTGATAAATGCTCTTTGCTATCACCTTTTTGATAAATAATTACTGTATCTTTACCCTTTTTGGCTCTTAAAACTTCATATGGATTTTTAGATGTTGGTAAAATCATATATCCCTGTTTTTCAAGCCATTTTTCAAAATCTTTTAATTTGTTTATATGCAACAATGCTCTATTTGTCATTTTCTCCACCTCTCAATTCTTTCAGTTTTGCTTCTGCTTCGGATTTTGTGAGAAAGACTGTTTTGCCAAATTCCATTACATCAATTTGTCCAGATAAAGTTTTATCATTTGATTCATAATCGCAAAACAGTATAACTTCTCCATCTTCAAAACAATCCAAATGAAAGTCTTTAACTGTAAACTTGTCTACATCTTTTCTAAATCCTGCAAAATCAAGGAAAATTTTATCTCCCACCTTACAAGGCAACTTGATAAGTCTGCCCTGTTCCTCTAACTGCTGATACTCTTTGAGTTGTGTAAGCCATTCTGCAAGCTGTTCATGTTCTTCCGCACATTTAATACAATTTACTCTGTCATCAAGCATTCTGCTTGCTACTTCTCTTGCGTGTGTTATTGCTTCATCAATATTCATTACTGTTCCTTTCCGCTTCTAATTACCTCGTCAATACACTTCTGACAAGCTTTTATACAATCTTCTTGAGTTTTAAAATCCACTTCATCCCACAAACTGTTGTATCTTATATCTCTTTCATCATTGGATGATATGCAGTAATACCAGCTATCGTAATTAGAAGAATAGTTTATATGACACTCAAACTTTTTGTACTTGCCTTTGTAGAATTTGCTACTGTCAAATCTTCCCGAAACATCTTTAAGTCGCATATGCCCCTCCTCACTAATTATCGTTTTTCTCTTTCTTCTTGGCTTCTACGAGACCATCGGCAATAGCTTCTTTAATAATCAAATCATTGTATCTTTTAAGACTGATTGTTATTGTATTGTCCTCATACTCTCTTACATTCTCTAAAATATCTTTGTATTTAGCCATACAATTCTCCTTTCTAAAACGGACACTTAATCTTTCAAAACCGACATATCATACCCACTTTCAATAAACTTCTGCGTTTTGGCATGATTGCACCTATTTCCAAGATATGTATAAATCCGTTCCATATCTTCCTCGGTAAAGTCTTTTTCCAAAAACTGATTTACGCCGTCAAGTATAAATCTGTGAAATTTATCATTGCTCCGCTTGGTGTTATATGGTTCTGTCTTGTATGCAGGTCTTGACAGCCATTCCAATACTTTGCACTTTACATCCATTTCATTTTCACAATCTTTTAATCCGAAATATGTATTGCTTTTTATATGTGCTATAAACTCTGCGTTGTGGTTTATAACGCTATTAGGAAAGCAATTCATTAACTTTGTAACTATATCCCAACTAATCAAAACGGACATTCATCTCCTTTCCTTAAAATCCATTCCTTATCACGCTCCGCAACATCCACATTTGCCCCACAAGCAACTTTTTTCATCTTCTCAATAACTTCATCAGCGTTACAAGTTTCTTTGTTCATATGTAACAAAATTACATTGCCTAAGCATTCATTCACATTAACTTTTACAAACTCTAAAGCTGTTGTATCACTCATATGTCCTCTGACTTTATGGCTGTAATTTGCTGAATGAGTATCAACTTTTTCTTTTTGGTAGTTGCACTCACAAAAAATATCAGTCAATCTCTGCTTTTTAAAAACATATGGACAATATTCAAGGTCTGTTAGCCATGCTATCCTATGTTCACCTACATATATTAAATATGCATAGCACTCAACACCATCATGGGGAACTGCAAAGGGTATTATTTTAAAATACCCATTTGCATATTGTTTTCTTTCTTCTACAGCAACAACATTTATACTTTTGTACTTAGTGGATATGCTTTTAGGCATATATACTTTTATCCCCATGTCAAGGTAATATTGGATATACTTGCTATGGTCTAAATGCTCATGCGTAACTATGACAAAACCAATATTTCTCACATTCCAATTAAGTGCTTTTTTTACAATTTTAGGATTTATTCCAGCATCCAAAATTATTGAAGTGTCATTATAGGTAAGTATCATAGTGTTTCCTTTTGACGAGCTTCCACATACTGTCAACTTCATAACATACGCTCCTTGAAATATGGAATTTCTAACAACCTGTTTAAATCCCAGTTACATTTGCTTAATTTTTCATAGAAGTACTTATAATTAAATCCAAAATATTCCGCCCATTGTTTACAAGTTTTTGTAATCCCTTGATATGTGATATATCTGTTCTTGGTCGTGTTGTTAGCTTGCTCCTTTGCATTCGCCCACCGGCAGTTACTAGGCTCATAATTGCCATTGACATCTATTCTGTCAATTGAAAGGTTATCGTTGTATCCGTTAGATAGTGCCCACTTATAAAAAGATAGAAAATCTTTTCTCCACTTGTCACAAATGCAAATACCTCTTCCACCATAATTTTTATACCTATTGTTCTTCACATTCTCACATCTTGCAATTATTGAACCCCAAATATGATATAGCCTTGTGTTGGTTTTTCTGTGTGTACTAAAATTTTTAGAAGCGGTTTCTTTTTGCAGACAGCCACAACTTAACGTTCCGCCGTGCGTAACCCTTGTTCCTTCGGCTATGGTTTTGTTCCCACAATCACATAAGCACTCAAACAGTACATGCCCGTACTTATTTCTCCCGGCTAAACTTAATATCGTTAATTTGCCATACTTTCTACCTATTTCTTTGTTCCAATCTTTATACAACTACATTGCCTCGCTTTCCCAATACTCAATTGAATGTTTTGCCATACTCACACCTCGATTTCATCATCCTGCGGAAACTGAAAGTATTCTGCTGTTACCTCTTTGAACTCTTCATTGTTTAAATAAGACACAGCTTTTTCAAAGGTATCTGTGGCAGACATATAATGATAAAACTTATTATCTTCATATGCTTTTCTCAGCATTTCCATGGCCTTATACGCTTTCTCTTTGGAAGAGTACTTGCCTAATATGTATTTCTCTCCATTGTATAGCGCTATAACGCTTTCCATTGCGTGGCACACAGCTATCTGCTCATAAGGCAAATCAACATTGCCATGCTGTGAAATTACTCTCATGCTCAATCTCCTTATCTAAAAAATAAAAACCAGACCAAAGCTACAAAGCTATCAATCAACGCAAGGCAAAAGCTGATAAGCAACAATACAAGTCCAAATGTTAATTTTGGGAGTTTACCACCTAATGCAATAAGCGCCTTTTCCGAAAGTGTTAAATTTGCCCTTACAAAAAATCTAATTATCAAAAAGACAACCCACAATAAAATCATTAGCTTAACAAAAATCATATTTCCTCCTTATTCTGCCTGCATAAATGGCGGTAACGTGCTATCTTCTGCCTGTTCTTCGGTTGCTTCTGTGGTGTCAACTACATCTGCCTTATCTTCTATAAACTCAACAGTATTAGCGTTTTCGGCAATTTCAGCCTGTGCAACTTGATATACCTCGTCCATTTCAACCTGTGCCTGTCGTGCCATAGGGTCATAATTCTTAGGGTATTTCCTTGTAGCATTGTTACACATTTTTCTCTGTATCATGCTTTCGGGTGTATCAAGCCATGCGCCACTAATAAACGGCTTTGCAATCTCACATTCAAGCATTTCATCTACTGTTGCACAACCTCTTAAAGCATTAAGAATCTCTTCTTTTTTAGCCTTAATCTCGCTTTTCTGCTTTGGTGTGGCATCCCACTTATCTTTACAAATACCAAACGTAGTATTTAGCATATTTTGTTTGACATGAGCTAAAAGATTTACTTTTACGCTATTTCTATCTGCAGTTAGATAAGTAATAGTTCCGTCTAACAGCCTAACAGGATATACAACTCTTACTGCTTTATCTGATAGCCCTTTTTCTTCCCATTCAGGCTCCGTAACTGTAAGTCCTTTATGTTTTGGTGGGATATATACATCTCCCTCATGTATCACCCAATACGGATATACCTGTTTAACATCTTTTCCATAGTTAGCAAGTAAAGAGTCATAGCCTGTGCCCTCGATACCCATTTCAACCTGTTTCTGCCATACATCCTTACCTGTCTGTGGGTCAGTTCCTACTTTTACATTTCGTAACTGAAAGTAGCACTCTCTTGGATATGCGCTCGCATTTAGCTTAAGGCTTGCGCAACGCTTTACGATACCTCTTAAATTGCTTGTATCAAGGTTTCTCATATCAATCTTAGGGTCACTCTTAACGAGATTGAATATGCTTGTCATAGCCTCCATAGCACACTCTTTTGCGTAATCGTCCATATCCATTCCAACAGCCTTATAATCGTTGACAATAAGTCCTGTCATTGCATTACTCCATTCGCTTAATGAAGTGGTAAACGCTTTCTTCTCGGCAACTGCCGTATTTTTCTCTGCCATAATTAATCCTCCTAAATCTCATTAAATGTCTGAACCGCAAACAGTTCATTAGGTGTCTGCTTAAATAAAACTCCGTCAGATATTACTGTATACATATATCCGTCATACTTAAGTTCTACAGTATGTTTCTTGCCATTCATGTAATAATTTCTCTTCTTAATAATCATGTTGAACCTCCTATAATCCAAGTAATTTTTTGAGCGTTTCTCTTGCTTCCTCGGCTTCATCGTCTATCTGTTTATTGCTTTTGTCAGCAAGTCTAATCACCATTTTGCACTCTTCCTCAGAAACACACTCCTTGAGCGCACGTAATACAGTGACCGCCTCTGCCATAACTCTGTCTCTTCTACCTTTGAATATAACTTCTCCGTCTTTTGCTTTAACCATTTCTATTTCTCACTTTCCACTTCTTTAAATTCTCCATCTACTAATCTATAGAATGTATCTTCTTTGATACGCTCTCCGTCTACGCATTCTGTTTTTGCACATTTAGGAATCCATATATAGTTACCTTTATCGTCTGTTTTGTCAGTTCTAATCCATTCCGCTAATGTTATCCAACTGCCGATTTTTGCTCTTGCTATTGAATTATAGCCTGCTGCCATAATAACTGAATCTTTACCCTCGGATGTTATCTTTGCGGAATCTCCACTACTGCCTATCTTTGCGGAATCTCCACTACTGCCTATCTGTGCGGAATCTCCACTACTGCCTATCTTTGCGTAATCTCCACTTGAACCTATCTTTGCGTAATCTCCACTTGAACCTATCTTTGCGTAATTTCCACTTGAACCTATCT
>ERZ1024347.17-NODE-17-length-12938-cov-192.128386_pt1 | contig 12938 bp, 13 predicted proteins | sample MGYA00520790_ERZ1024347 | MGnify/ENA primary metagenome ERZ1024347 (study PRJEB33242, sample SAMEA3444256) | Homo sapiens | biome: Host associated; feature: Gastrointestinal tract; material: Stool | place: Uganda | collected 2011-01-01 ...
AGGGCTGTAAAACAGCCCTAAAAGAACAGAATGCAATTAGGATAGTAAGGATGACAAGAATAGGGTAAAGTATTCTGAATATAAAAAGAAGACTCAGAATGAAACTTAACTACAGAATCAGGGTAATACTTGCGAAGACCATTCAAAGACGAACGAACGTGATTACCACTAAAATCATAGACAGGAATAAAAGTACCATCCAATAACAATGTAAAAACATTACAAGTTTTAAACACTGAATAAATAGCATTAGCTTTCTCAATAGGAACCCGAAATAATTTGTTTTTCTTCATATCTTTTGTTTTTGATTACATTACAAAGATAACATTTTATTATGCAATTCCAAAGAATATAATGTTAAACAACATTTAAAAATGTTAATCGAGTAGATTCCTCCGGTCATAAACCGGAGGAGTAATTAACGGAAACCTTTAACCGTCTTATGTGAGGCACGAGGATAATTAGACATAACACCAACACCAGTACCGGCGGCAGCACCAGACATAATACCTCCAATAAAATCACGCCAGATCTGCTGAGCACGAAAATAAGCTTTGCGATTCATTAAAGAATGACCTTCACGCTTTGAAAATAATTCCTGCATATCTCTCTGAAGGCGGGAAAGCTGAGATTCATAAATATCCATATTACCACGACCAGTAGCAACAGCACCAGCAATGGATTTATACGAACGATAATAAGCAGCGTTAGCCTGATATTCCTCTTTCATCGCACGAATAAAGTATTCAGAAAGCTTCTCAGACTGCTCATTGGAAATGTTCAAACCTCGGGTACGGGCGAGAGATTCATTATATTCTGCCAATCGATTCTTAATCGTAGCCAAGGACAACAAACCCTGTGCATACTGAGAAAACAAATTAGCGGAGTACGAATAAAGCTGCATCTGCTGTTGAGCAGGTAAATACTTATTCATAATTTCCTGTGCCTTACCTTGTAAGCCAGTAAGAAAAGCCTGAGCAGCTGTAAGCTGAGTCTGAGTACGAAGGCCTGCAAGTTCCTGACGGGATCTACTTAAATCCGTAATAGCCTGCTGAGGTGCGTAAAGATCACGAAGATTTCTGTAAGAGGGATTCAAGAACTCATAACGACCATCAATCAAACCTGCTATCTGAGCTTTGCGAAAATCACTACCGAACTGAAGATCAAAAGTATTTTGAATGTCCTGTCCTTTAGCCTGATTAGCTAAAAGCTGATTCTGATAGTAAGAATTAATAGCATCGCCAATAGAACTGAAATCCATATTAAAAGCAGCAGGAACCTGATTAGGCATCTCGGCGGTAGGATTACCTACACCGGAAACACCGGCAGAAGTAACTCCAGTACCTGCTGTATTGCCATCAAGTCCATTCATATAAGGATTGTATCCGGCCTCTTCAAGGCGGGCGCGTTGCGCGGCCGGAGAATTATATTCGTTTTCACGATTCCATTGGTCCAAAGACCACTGATTCTGGGCATCACGTTCAGAAGTCTGCCACTCACGATTAATGGCTGCCTGTTCGGCATTCCATTGATTGTTCATTTGTGCAATTTCCTTCTGACCTTTGTTATAAATTCTGGCAGCACGCTTATTCATACTGCCATTAAAAACAGAACCAAGAAGTCCGGAACCACCTTTAATGAGTGCGGCACCAACAACTGGTCCCATTATTCAGTAGGTTGAACAGGTTGAGGATCATCAGGAACCGGAGGGTCAACAACAGTTGCTTTAACCTCAGCAACCATATCCTCGTATTTTTGATCAAGACTAGCCATCCAAGCATCAACTTCGGCAGGAGACTGAAGATAACGAGACTTCAACGTAGAAATCAACGCATCATCATCCAATTTCTGCTTATAAGGAGATCGAGAAGGCTGAATAGAACGAACAATATTCAAGTAATTCTCCTCACCAATCTGATTGCGAATACGCTCAGCATTCATAAGCAAATTGACATCAGAATTCATGCGAATACAGCCATCTTCATCGGCATAAAACCGAAGAGACTCTATAGGCTGAACGACAACAGCAATAGCCGAAGTCATTCCGGAAATAACAAAAACTTTACTTTTACTCATAACAAAACACATTTAATAAGGCATACCATCATAGTCAAAATTCCGGACAGCCTTAACATCCAGATAAAGAGAGCTTAAAAACTGATCAGTATCCATCGAACTATCGGCCTTGACCTTAAAAATACTATCCAAAACAGACGGATTCACTTTAAAGAAACCATAATTCAACGAATAAACAGGAGTGGATTCGCCAGGAAGAATGGTAGAAGATACCCACTTAGAAAGATAATCAGGATCAAGCGGAGCAACCCAAGATTTTAAAGTAGACCGGAAAGCTCCGTATACCTCATCATAATCAGTCTTCAAATCGATAAAACGCGGAACATAACCCATAACCGAAGTAGTAGGATCAGAGGTAAATGAGAGAGAATGATTATTAAAAAACCGGCCAAAATGAAGTGACTGCATACCAATACTATCAAACTCCGGAAAAGGAAGATCAGCAGTGTTAGTGTACAAAAGATCCTGAGGCTGACCAGTAATCACATAATCCAAAAGAGGAACAACATGATAAATAGCCATCAAAACACCATATTCGTCAGAAGAGAAAGAAGTTCCACCTTGACCAGTACCAACACCTTTACCTTTAATATTAGCTTCAGTTTCGGTGTCAGGACCAAGAAAAGTATTAACTACTTCCGAAATATCAATATTGGATGCACTACCTCCAATACGAAAACAAGTATCAGAAAGGGCCGGAGACAGAGTCACACCAAAATGCGCATAAATCTGATCACGGGCGGTCTGATCAGCAACCTGAGAAACTTCGCGATAACGCTGAACAGCTTCAGCCATACGAAGCTGAAGAACAGAAAAAGAAGCCTGAAGAGAAGGATTGGAAATAACAGCTCTCAAAACAGTATTGGTATCAGGAGTGCGAGCAGGCCTCATATTGAACACTCCGGGCTCAGTAGTATTATTCATAGCTATCAATCCAGTAGCATTAACATTACCAGTAGTAACACCAACAACATCACCGATAAGATTAGACGAATCAGAAGATGAAGGCAAAATATCCACAACAGAAACGTCACCTAACTGGGAATTAGGCATAACTCCCATAAAAAGGTCTTTCGGCCAATTAGCATAGCGAAGAGTTAAAAGATTATTACCTTTAATATATTCACTCAAAGAAGAACCTGAAAGAGACGCAAAAATATTTCCACCAGAATACCAGTCAAAATTATACGTATAAGGCTCATTCTTTTCCCACTGAGAAATACGGAAATGATCAGCATAAATTTTCTGATAAACAGCAAGGGGTAAAGCGTTTAAAGCGAGATCAGAATTATACGCAACCAATGAAAAAGCAGGATTAGCACTCAAACCATAAGAACGACCAAAAACAGAACCGTCCGTATCATTAGACACAAAATTACCATAACGAAGCATCATAAGCAACTTGGCAGAAAGAGAAGCCGAATTAAAACCAAAAAAGTTTAAAACGGAAGGAGAGGAAGACGTTCCGGTTCCATGCATACCTCGCATTAAGGCATTCAAAGAAGTAACACCTGAAGCAGCTTTAAGCGGAAAATAAGGAATATCATTAGTAATAATCTTGTTGGCACCAATACCTGATGCCTGAACAGGATTATTCTGCATATTCATAAGAGCCTGAGGAAGGTTCTTATTAATCAAACGTAAAGGAACAAAATACCAATCCAAATATTCACGAATACGAGTATACGCAGCCGTATTTACAGGTTGAGTACGAGTAAACAACTGATGACGAATTTCAAATTTGTCACCTGGATAAACCAGTTTATAATAAACTGGCAAAAGTTCACCAGCCTTGCTGGTAAAACAAATACGACGAGAAAGATCGAAACCAGACCTGTGAGGATGATTCCGAACATCTCCAAAAGAAAATAAATTTGAAGCCATAAAATTAAGTTTCGCGATAATAAATATCGCCAAGGTTAACAACAGAATAAAAAGATTCCGCATAATGAAAATCCGAAAGGATCTGATTCAACTTTGAAACTTTATGAGAAAATTCCACGAAAGACCGAGCATTCAAATAAATCTCAGTCACGAGATAGAACTGATTATCTTCCAACATATTGGAAGACTGATACAAATACGCCTTGTAAGGACGACGACTAGACATTATAATTAGCTCTCTCCGTAAAAAAATTATTCATATCATTCAAATGCCGATGCTTCACCTTCGAATGTACAAGAGCAGAAAGTTTAGAACGACACATAGAGCCTAATCCGGACTCTGCAAATTCTCTTTGTCTTTCTTCAGTTTGATTCCAAAAAATATCCGACCAATCGCTTTTAAAAGACTGAGAATCTGAAAAAAGATTTTGGAGGCTTTGTTTTTCTCTGACATCAAAAAACTCTTTAGATAACTTAATCGCGGAATGAATCCTATTATAATCTACTCGCGGAGAGAAGAGAGAGAATCCCATCGAAGACAGAAAACTCTCACAATGCCGAAAAAATATATAAAAACGACTACAAAAAGAACGCTCAAAAAACTCATCACCAAGAGCACCTCGGGTAGGATCGATATGAAGAAACTGCATAATGTCGGTCATGGCAGAATCTTCAGACAACTCTTTCACTGTCTGGCTTTGTCGGTCATGCGAGTAGTAATGCCAATAGATGAGTCTGGGTATCTGGAAGATGGATGATTTCCAGTAGGCTGGCCGCTGGCAGATATTCCGAGCAAGTCGTAATATCTCAACATATTCAGATACAGTGCGACGGCTGTATGCGACGGGTCGAAAAAAGCAGGTATCGATAATCGAGCTCCATGGCCGAACAACTCTATACTTGCCATTGACCGGCACGCTGACTCCATCAAGGAGTTTAGAAAAGTCTCCTTTCCTACTTTCTTCAATGGCAGATGAAAAGAACTGAAATCCAAAGCGGTTAGAGAATCGTGCAAAAGGACGAATGCAGCGATTTTCCTTGAAATGTAGGGGAAGAGATGTAAAGCTATTAAGATATCCCGCAACGTACGACTCAGCCTTTCCTCTGGACGCAGAGCAATCGACACGTCCAAATTTCCAGCATGAATTAACAACTCGGATAAAATTCTTGGCGAATTTATCGGAGTCAAAGAAAAATAAGATATGGAAATGTGGGCGGAAAGAGACGGGTCCGTACTCACCCACAATGTATGTATGTAATTTTTCATGGTCAGGATTTAAATCACGAAGCAAGATCTGCTTACGTACACGTTTCATAAACAAAGATAAGTCCTTATGACAAAGAAAACCATAACGACCGGCATACTGAGGATACTTTCCTTTAAAAGATAAATCTGCCTGAGAAGAATAACGACTCCAATATTCTTTCTTGCAGGAAAAATCAAACTCAAACTGCTGATCCATCGCTAAGCCGAGAACAGGCCGAGTGTGCTTAACACCATGAAAAGTGAAAGTACGAGTAAGCCTACGACGAGGACGAACAAAAGCATGAACAGCAATATTGTCTTCATCGATCTCTTCAGTTTCAACTTCATAATAAGGGATAAACTCATTTTTATAAGTGAGACTAACAAAATAACAATATTTCGAAACAGATTTCTGAGCATAAATACGATTTTCAGCAAGAATAGACTTAGATACCTTACAAGCATCACAGACACCACAGGGAACGAGAATAATATCACCAGTATAGGGGTTAATAACTTCATGTTTATTCTGGCATTCAGTGTAAAACTTATTGACGAACTCTGCGGTATCCATGATGTAAAACCTAATCTTTATCGTTAGACAACAAGTAAAGGTTCTCCTCGGGGAAGGAGTCAAAAACAAGAACGTTACCGGAACTAGGTTTTAAATTTTCATGAAGAAAATGAAGAAGTTCAGCTTCCTCAACAACATAAACAACAGGTTCAGCGGGACGCTGAGGATCGTTGTTTTTAGCATGCTTTAATACTTTGAATAACATAGTATAATTATTTATGGTGAATAACAATACAATAATAAAGCATAAAGAGATAATATCAAAAAAAAATGAACAGAAAATGTATAAATAATTTCTATAGGAAATAAAATTTAATTGAATTCTTCGAATTCAGTGGAATAGGTGTCACTTTTGCATAGTAAGGACGAGAGAGTTGAATCGATGAAGGTGACATCGATTCCCTTCGGGCAAAAGTGTAGGCTACGCTAAATTCTCCATGTACGCGGCTCCGCCGAACGACGTCTAAAGGATGACAAATCCTTCGGACCGGAACAGTAAAGAAATTCTTAACGGCTTCTAAGGAAGCCTAAATTCCTTTCCTATTCCTTTTGTCTTTTGTTATCCGACCTGTGGTCGGCGCTCCGCTTGTAGACCTTCGGTCTGTTCCGGGCGCAGCATCGCGCCCTACACGGAACCTAACGTGACTGAACATGACGTAATGGATGTTTACGGGTCAACTTCGTTGACGGCGTGAACCGTGGTTAACATAATACAAAGGAAGAGTGCCGCAAGAGTGAGGAGATATACTCAAGGGCGCTAGGATGTTTACCGGATTCCGAGACTCACTTCGTTCGCTCTCTCACTCGGTTAATGGTGTCCTTCGGACAGTGTCAAAGGGCTGTAAAACAGCCCTAAAAGAACAGAATGCAATTAGGATAGTAAGGATGACAAGAATAGGGTAAAGTATTCTGAATATAAAAAGAAGACTCAGAATGAAACTTAACTACAGAATCAGGGTAATACTTGCGAAGACCATTCAAAGACGAACGAACGTGATTACCACTAAAATCATAGACAGGAATAAAAGTACCATCCAATAACAATGTAAAAACATTACAAGTTTTAAACACTGAATAAATAGCATTAGCTTTCTCAATAGGAACCCGAAATAATTTGTTTTTCTTCATATCTTTTGTTTTTGATTACATTACAAAGATAACATTTTATTATGCAATTCCAAAGAATATAATGTTAAACAACATTTAAAAATGTTAATCGAGACAGGGTACAAAATCCCTTCCAGCATAAGCCGGAAGGGTGAATAATGATTAATAATACGGATTAGGAGTAGATAAACTCTAGCCGCCGGCAGCTTTGCCGGCTTTTTTAGCTGCTCCAATTTTATTACCTAAATAAAGCGGACCAGCAATACTACCAACACTTCCGAGAATACCTTTAAGAAGCTCTTCTATATTGTAATATATGGAATTGTTCTTCCAAGACGATTTTTCACGATCTTTAAAGATTTCGGACATTTGAGCAGCAATACGGGCGGCATTAGATTCATAGCGAGCCTGAGTAGCCTTGGACATACCGGCCTGCCAGGCATCATTGTAGAAGCCATTGTAATAAGCAGCGTTAGCACGATACTCAGCGGCCATGGCTCTGAACTGATAATCAGCCAATCTATCGGCCATCCTATTATTAAGTTTCTGGCCAACAGCCTGAGCCTCGAGGAGAGCCTGCTGTTTAATCTGGGTCTTTACCTGAGCTTCTGAAAGCTTGCCAGCCTTGTACTGAGCAAAGACATTGGCGGTTTTCAGGAAAAATTCAGCCTGCTGCTGAGCGGGCATAAATCTATTAATTATCCTCTGACCTTCAGCTTGAAGTCCAAGAAGAGTACCTTGAGCAAGGGCTACTTTAATATCCGTCTCAGCAGAGAGGTTTTCCAAACGTTTTTTACGCAGATCGATTCCAAGCAAGTTGGGGGCTTCATTCTGTCGGCCTAATTTATACACATCGGTAAGCCATTCAGAATTACCTCCAATCTTCGACATAATGTCGGCTTTCATCAAATCATCTCCATAAGCACTTGTCAACCTAGAGTCAATACTACTAGAAACAGCATTACCTATCTGTGCTATACCAGAGGCTACACTCTGAAAATCAGAAGCATATCCAGTATAAGCCGGAAGGCTGGGCGTCTGAGAAGCAGTAGCCTGAGAACCAGAACCGGGAGACGACTGTGCACCAGACGTAGAAGCAGATCCAGTATCTATATTCATATTATAGGGATTAAAGCCGGCAGCTTCTATACGGGCACGTTGTGCAGACGGGTCGTTATATGCATTTTCACGATTCCATTGATCCAAATTCCATTGTTGCGAGGCTTCGCGTTCAGAGGTCTGAAAATCACGATTTTTTAACGCTTCGGAAGCATTAAACTCATTGTTGATCTGATTGATCTCTTTAGCGGCTTTAATGGAACGCTTTACAGACTTATTGGACATACCGGAACCGAGAAAACCAGTTAGAGCAGAAAGGCCACCGGTAACAAGGGTGGCTGTTCCGGGATCAACAGGCATTACTCGGGAGTTTCATCAGAACCACCAGTCGCCTCAGACTGCTGAATGGGTTGTACTGATTCCGCGAGCGCATCAAGCTCAGAACGGATAGAATCTCCTGCCGATCCGAGGGACTCGATCCAAGCAAGAACTTCGGAAGGAGTCTGTATAAACCGGGACTTAATTGCTGTGAACAATTGTTCATCTGTGTATTTATTATCATAAGGAGATTTTTTAGGCTGTATTCCACGAATAAGATTCAGGTATGACTCTTCACCAATCTGGTTGCGAAGACGTTCAGCATTCATAAGGAGGTTAACATCTGAAACGTAATGAACTACTCCATCATCATCTTTTATATAACGGAGCATTTCAACAGGACCAACCTGACAATAAATCGCAGACTTTAAAACTCTGGCAACGTCTAACGCAGAAGTTTCAATTATCTTATCCTTTTTTTCTTCTTTTTCCATAGCAATAAAAATTAATAAGGCATTCCATCGTAATCGAAGTTGCGGACAGCTTTAATATCCATATACAAAGCGGTTAAAAACTGATCGGTATCAATCGTAGAATCACACTTAACATTAAAAATACTATCCAGAACACGGGGATTTACCTTAAAGAAACCATAATTAAGATTCAGAGCCAACGCTCCAGAGGAAGTTACAGAAGATTGCAACCATTTAGAAACATAGGAAGGATCCAGTGGAGCAACCCAATTCTTAAGAGTCGAACGGAATGCACCGAGAACTTCGTCGTAACGGGTTTTTACATCGAAAAAACGGGGAAGATATCCCATAGTCTGGGTACGATAATCTACGCCAGAGGTCCACGAAACACTTTTACTATTTACAAAACGACCAAACTGAACAGTTTGCATACCAATACTATCGAATTCCGGGAACGGAAGATCAGCAGTATTTACGTAAAGAAGATTCTGAGGTTGTCCGGTAACTACATAATCCAAGAGAGGTACATTGTGATAAATACCAATAATAATACCATACTCATCGAAGTTGCCAGAAAAACTGCCTTGACCAGTACCAACACCTTTACCAGCAATTTCAGCAACATTATCTCCGGTAATATTAGTGTTAACTACTTCCGAAAGATCGATGTTAGAACTAGATCCTCCAAGGTACACACACTTATCCGAAAGAACGGGGCTTAAAGATACACCAAAATGTGCCATGATCTGACCACGGGCATCCTGATCAGCAAACTGAGATACTTCGCGATACTTCTGTACAGCCTCTGCCATACGAAGCTGTAGAATAGAAAAGGAGGAAGCCAATCCAGCAGCACGCTCTGCATAAACGCCATATGTAGTATTAGCAGAAAGAGCAGATGAAGTCTGCATATCCAAAGAAGATTTAGCGGAAGGAGAGGAACCACTAACAGCAAGTAATCCGGCACGGCGTGAACCATCGGTCAAATTAACCAATCCAACAGGGAAAGTTCCTTCGGATCCGGAGGCATCAACAATAGACACATCACCAAGCTGAGAATCAGGCATTACGCCCATAAACATGTCCTTCGGCCAATTGGCGTAGCGAAGAGTGAAAAGGTTATCGTCAGAATAATACTTTTTTGCAAGAGTAGCAGAAGTCAGAGATGCAAGGACATTTCCTCCGGAATACCAATCAAAGTTGTAGGTATACGGCTGGTTTTTTTCCCATTGAGTAAATCGGAAAAAATCGGCATAAACCTTTTGATAAGCAGCGAGGGGGAGAATGTGCATCGAAGTATAACCAGTACTAGATGTTTCTGAGCTACGAAGATCAAGAGAATTAGAAAGGCCAAGAGAACGCTGGGCGTCAATCGCACCGGAAGGGAGAAAATTACCATACCGAAGATACATCAACAACTTTGCCGACATCGTAATCGAATCAAAGCCAAGAAGATTATCAATAGTTGGGGAATCCTTTCTAAGAAATACAAGACCGGTTAAAGAAGCATAGTCATTAGAGGACATACCAATCGGTATCCAAGGAATGTCGGTGGTCACAATTTTATTTGAAGAAAGTCCGGTAGCCTGAACAGGATTATCCTGCATTTGCATTAAGGCAGTAGGTAAATTCTTGTTAATCAAACGAAGAGGTACAAAATAGAAGTCCAGATATTCACGAATACGGGTGTAGGCAGCTGTATTTAACGGCTGAGTACGAGTGAAAAGCTGGGTCTTAATTTTAAAAGAATCACCGGGGTAAACAATATCCCAGAATACAGGAAGCAGCTCACCAGCCTTACTGGTGAAACATACCCTATTAGATAAGTCAAAACCGGAACGTCTGGGATGATTTTTCACGGCTGACATATTAAATAAACTCATCAGAATGGAATTTTAGTTTGTTTTGGTTTATCGCTGCTTGGTAAACTATTCATTCGGAAGATATCTCCGAGATAACAATCAGTATAATACAAAGGATCAAAAGCATAATCAAAAACTTTGTTTAATATATTCATTTTTTTAGCCAGATCGACTACATCACGTGCGTTAACAAAAGTCGTAGCTACTAAAAAATACTGATCCTCAATAAAGGTATCGGCATTATGCTGGTAAATGTATACTTTATATTTCGCCATGATTTCTATAAGATTGTTTAGTGAATATACCTACAGCATCATTAATTTCTCTGTGTTTTACACGCTTTTGAATCTCGCTACGAAGCTTGTCACGGCAGAGATTTCCATAATCCGAATCTACGAATCGTCTGACTTTTTCTTGTCTTCGATCCCAAAAAATATCCGACCAATCGCTCTCAAAAGCTTCAGAATCATGGAATAAATCTTGGAGACTTTTTCTTTCTCTTTCATCATAAAATTTAATTGAGTTTTCAAGTGATTTCTTAACCAACGAATATTCTACTCGTGTTGACAGCAGGGTATAACCAATTCCATTAAGGAATAGTTCAGACTGCCGAAGAAGTGTATACAACCGAGAATGAAAGCTTCGCACCTCGGAAGGTTCTCCCTGAATTATTTTCGTATAATCGAGCTTAAGAAAAGAGAGAATACGGTGCAAAGGATAGTCAGATTCTATAAACTTAGCCGCAGCAGAAGGACCTAGGTCCTGGAGGTGAGCATACATGATCCCGGGGGACTGGAACAAGGTTGCCTTTTGGAATGCGGGTCTTTGTTTAAAGTTCCTAACATATCGTAATATCTCTGTAAGTTCATGAACATCGCTATGTCTACGTAAAGCGGGTCTGTAAAAGCAGGTATCGATAATCGTGCGCCATGGGAATACAGTGGTATTAAAGCCATTATACGGCAAACTCTTTCCATTAAGGAGCTCATCGAAGTCACCCGATTGAGCTTTCTTAATCGAAGGCTCGAAAAAAGCGTATCCGAACTTATTTGAAAATCTTGCGAAAGGCCGAATAGCACGAATTTCCTGAATATGTAAGGGGACAGAACTAAAGCTATTAAGATACGCGCTAACGTAGTCTTCAGCGCGGCCTCTCGAGGCAGAGCAATCGACACGTCCAAATCTCCAACACGAATTTGCAATTCTGACAATATTCTGGGAGAGTTCGTCGGAGTCAAAGAATAATAAGAGATGGAAATGTGGGCGGAAAGAGTTGGGTCCATACTCTCCCACAATGTATGTGTGTACTGATTCATTTATTCCTAATTTAGATATATATTTCCTCACGCGCTTCATATAGAGGGCTACATCATCATGTAAAAGATAAGGAATACGACCTGAAAGGCCGGGGTATTTTCCGTGAAACGAAAGATCAGATTTCTGTACATAAGAAGTCCAATAATCACGGTTTACTGAAAAAGAAAACGTCTCTACCTTGGGTGATGCAAGACCGCGAATTCTTAACTTATGCTTGGCACCACGATACGTATAAGTACTATACATAGGGTTACGATTACGACAATGAGCAGTAATCGCAAGAAAATCAGCATCCAAAGCTTCGATTTCGTATTCATAGTACGGAATGTATCTCTGGGCATAAGTAAGAGTGATAAAATATACATGACGAGAAACCAAAGATTGCGCATGAACTTTATTTTGTGAAAGGATAGATTTATTGAAACGACAAGCAGGACATGTTCCACAGGGAACCATAATTAACTCACCAGTGTACGGATTTTTAGTCTGTATCTGATGCTGACACATCGAAAAGACTTTTTGTATGAATTCCTGTTGGTTCATGTCCTGTAAAATTTAATCCTTATCGTTACTTAATAAATAGAGATTTTCTTCCGGGAAAACGTCAAAAACCAAAACAGAGTTACTGCCGGGTTTTGCATTTTCATGCAGGAAGTGTAACAATTCTGCTTCCTCTACTACATAAATTTCAGGCTCCATCGGTCGTTGAGGATCCTGTGTCTTCGGATGTTTAAGTACTTTGAATAACATATCTATTTATTTTAAAATTGTGATATGCAAATATTCAAAAATTTTTCTGAGATATCAAAATCTTTTCATATTTTTCTTCACAATTTTTTCAGTGTCACTTTTGCATATTTAGGATTAAGAGGCTGAATCAGGGAATAGAGAAACCTGATTCCCATTCGGGCAAAAGTGTAGGCTTCGCTAAATTCTCCATGTACGCGGCTTCGCCAAACGACGTTTTAAGGATGACAAATCCTTCGGACCGGAACAGTAAAGAAATTCTTAACGGCTTCTAA
>ERZ1024347.18-NODE-18-length-12763-cov-11.352376_pt1 | contig 12763 bp, 9 predicted proteins | sample MGYA00520790_ERZ1024347 | MGnify/ENA primary metagenome ERZ1024347 (study PRJEB33242, sample SAMEA3444256) | Homo sapiens | biome: Host associated; feature: Gastrointestinal tract; material: Stool | place: Uganda | collected 2011-01-01 ...
TTTTCTGGGGAGCGAGAAGTTGCCCTTCACGACGAACGCGTCATTGCCGAGTTCGTCTTTTATGAAGTATTTTCCCGCAATACTCAAAAGTTTCTGGTTGATAACGAATCTCATAATTTTCTCCTTAAAAATTACATATTATCAAACGTCTCCCTTATTTTTTCAAGGAATCCGCGTGAATTCTGCGGTCTGACCGTAACGCCGTCCTTATGGAACATACCGGCAAGGTCTTTCGTCATATAGCCGTTTTCAATGGTTTTGACGGTGGCTTTTTCAAGTTTTTCGGCAAAGTTTTCAAGTTCCTTATTGCCGTCGAGCTGTCCGCGTTTTTTGAGCGCGCCCGTCCAGGCAAAAATCGTCGCGACGCTGTTGGTGCTGGTTTCTTCGCCTTTGAGGTATTTATAGTAGTGGCGCGTAACCGTGCCGTGAGCCGCCTCGTATTCGTATGCGCCGTCGGGGGACACAAGCACCGACGTCATCATCGCAAGGCTACCGAAAGCGGTTGCGACCATATCGCTCATAACGTCGCCGTCATAGTTTTTGCACGCCCAGATCATGCCGCCGTGGCTTCTGATAACGCGGGCGACCGCATCGTCGATGAGAGTGTAAAAGTATTCGATGCCCGCCGCCGCGAACTTATCCTTGTATTCCGCATTGAAAATATCGTTGAAAATATCTTTGAAGCGGTGGTCGTAGGTTTTGGAAATAGTGTCTTTCGTCGCAAACCACAAGTCGAGTTTCACGTCAAGAGCGTAGTTGAAGCAGCTTCTTGCAAAACTTTCGATGCTCTTATCGGTGTTGTGCATGCCGAGTACGACGCCCGCGGACTTTTCAAAATCGAAAATTTCGATACGTTTCTTTTCGCCGCTCCGTCCGCTCACGACGATTTCGGCTTTGTCGCCCTGCTCCACGTAAGTTTCGACGTCGCGATATACGTCGCCGTACGCGTGGCGCGCAATAACGATAGGACTTGTCCAGGTAGGGACAAGCGAGCTGATGCCGTCCACGATAATCGGACTTCTGAAAACGGTGCCGTCCAGAACCGCACGAACCGTGCCGTTGGGGCTTTTCCACATTTCTTTAAGATTATATTCTTCCACGCGCTGGGCGTTGGGGGTGATCGTAGCGCACTTGACCGCAACGCCGTATTTTTTCGTGGCGTACGCGGCGTCTAAGGTAACTTTGTCGTCGGTGTCGTCGCGGTGACGAAGACCGAGATCGTAATATTCGGTATTAAGGTCGATATAAGGAGTGAGCAGCAGTTCTTTGATGTCCGCCCACAGAATACGCGTCATTTCATCGCCATCCATTTCGACAAGCGGAGTGGTCATTTTGATTTTTTCCATCGTAAGCCTCTTTTTTTGGTTTTGTTTATTGTATCAAAAATACCCTATTTTTGCAAGTGTTTCGGGCTTTTGCCGCGCATAAAGTTGCGGATGACGTCGCTGTCGAAATAAAGTCGCGATTTACGCGCTTCTTTTTTCCTTATTAACGCGGCGGCGATTATGCCGTCAAGCATAGTGCGAAAAGATATTCCCACAGGCTCGAAAAGATAAAAAGCCATGCTGCCTGGCACGGTGTTCACTTCGTTGACGAAAAGTTTTTGGTCGTCGCTCAAAAGAAAATCGACGCGCACGACGCCCGACATATCGAGGTCTTCGTATATCCTTTTCGTGATACCTTTCACGTTGTCGCGGATTTCGGAAGGAATATTTGCGGGGAGTTCCCTTTTTCCGCCGCCGTTTTTCCCGCCGGAATACTTGTCGTCGAAAGACAAAAAATCGTGCCAGGACACGGGACTTTCCACTTCCGAAACGTATACGTTTCGTCCGTCGGAATACGCCGCGCAATTAAGTTCTTTGAAATTTTCCAGCGCGTTTTCGACAATGATTTTTTCGTCGAATTTCGCCGCGACTTCGATAGCCGCTTTAAGTTCGTCTTCCGTCCTTGCCTTTTTTATGCCGATACTGCTGCCAAGCCCCGACGGCTTCACGATAAGCGGATATTCCAAAAAGGTCGAAACGTGACGAATTACGTCGTTCGTGTTCTTTTCAAAATCCGAGCGGTGCACCGTTATCGACGGCATCGTGTTGAGCATAAGCCCGTCAAGCAGCTGCTTTGCAATCGACTTATCCTTACGCGCTTCTTTTTTCCTTATTAACGCGGCGGCGATTATGCCGTCAAGCATAGTGCGAAAAGATATTCCCACAGGCTCGAAAAGATAAAAAGCCATGCTGCCTGGCACGGTGTTCACTTCGTTGACGAAAAGTTTTTGGTCGTCGCTCAAAAGAAAATCGACGCGCACGACGCCCGACATATCGAGGTCTTCGTATATCCTTTTCGTGATACCTTTCACGTTGTCGCGGATTTCGGAAGGAATATTTGCGGGGAGTTCCCTTTTTCCGCCGCCGTTTTTCCCGCCGGAATACTTGTCGTCGAAAGACAAAAAATCGTGCCAGGACACGGGACTTTCCACTTCCGAAACGTATACGTTTCGTCCGTCGGAATACGCCGCGCAATTAAGTTCTTTGAAATTTTCCAGCGCGTTTTCGACAATGATTTTTTCGTCGAATTTCGCCGCGACTTCGATAGCCGCTTTAAGTTCGTCTTCCGTCCTTGCCTTTTTTATGCCGATACTGCTGCCAAGCCCCGACGGCTTCACGATAAGCGGATATTCCAAAAAGGTCGAAACGTGACGAATTACGTCGTTCGTGTTCTTTTCAAAATCCGAGCGGTGCACCGTTATCGACGGCATCGTGTTGAGCATAAGCCCGTCAAGCAGCTGCTTTGCAATCGACTTATCCATACAAACCGACGACGCGATAAGCCCCGCGGACGTGTACGGCACGCCGTTGTATTCCAGAAATCCCTGCAACACGCCGTTTTCGCCCTCGCCGCCGTGACAGCATATAAGCGCGACGTCGGGCGTTTCCTTTTTGAGAAGCAGCATGCCCTTTCTTGTGTAAAACGAGCCGTCGATAAGCCATATTCTCGTTGCTTTTTTAAGGTTCGGATTTTCAAAAAAACCGACGTCGAGCATTAGGTCGGACGTGTAAAAACCGCCGTCCTTCATATATACGGGTAGGACGCGATAACCGTCGCCGAGAGCGTTCAACACCTGCACGCCCGTGATAATCGAAATGTCGTGTTCGCAACTTCTGCCACCGAAAAATACCGCAATATTCATAGTTTACTCCTTTCAGTTCAATTCGTCGGGAAGATCGTTCAGAAACAGCACCGCGTCGTTTGGCGAAAACAAGTCGGGGAAAAACCTTTCGGCGTCAGACAGTTTTTTGAAAAACAGCGCGTTTTCTTCGGGAAAGCCGTTTTCGATAAGTCCCTTTCGGATATATTCGCCGTTGCGCCCGATAATCAGCGCAAGGTTTGCGACGTTTGCGATTTCTTTGCCCAAATTTTCGTTTTCTTCCTTTTCGCGTTTTCCGAGTTCCACAAGTCCCGGGGTAACGACGACGCGACGACCGTCGAATTCCCTTAATACTTCCAGCGCGCGTTTTGCGCCGACGGGGTTTCCGTTGTAGGTATCGTCGATGATACTTATGCGCCCGTTTCTTATCAGTTCGAGCCTGTGCGGCACGGGTTTAAGGTTTTTAATCGCACGGATAATATCGCGCTCGTCAACGCCAAGTTTTTTTGCCATCGCCGCCGCAAGGACGATATCGTCCACGTTATGACGACCAAGAAGTCTTGTTTCGGCTGCGTATTTTTTGCCGTCGAGATATAGACAAAAGTTACTGCCGTTTGAGTTTATTTTGATTTCGTCAGCATAGGCAAAATCGCCCGTTCCGCCAACGAAAAACGCATTTTCCGGCAAGTCAATTTCCCGCTCGATCCCGCGTCTGTTCACAATGCAAAAGCCGTCTTCGGGGATATAATTCAAAACCGAAAATTTTTCGGCATAAACATTGTCAAGGGTTTTGAAAGTTTCAAGATGTTGCCCCGTAACCCCTGTTATTATCGCATATTGCGGACGAACGACGTCGCAAAGTATTTTTATATCGCCGCGGCGTCTTGCGCCCATTTCCGCAATGAACGCCCCGGTCGCGGCACTTATGTTTTTCACACTTTTCGCAATCCCAAGCGGCGTGTTGAAATTTTTTTCGGTTTTCACCGTTTCGTATCTTTCGCTCATCATTGAGAACAAGACGTTTTTTACGGTGGTTTTTCCAAAACTTCCCGTTATCGCAATTTTTATGAGGCAGTCGTTTCCGGCAAGTTCTTTTTTGGTTTTTTGGACGTATCGCCGGTTATTCAATCTTTCAAACGGGTTCAGGATTGCGTTTGCAATCGCCGTCGCGAAAACCGCCGCGCACGGCGCGCATATCGCATACAATAAAAATCGGTGATCGTGCATTAAACACAGCGCGACAACGCCCGATAAAATTACCAAAAGCCCCGAAAACACGTAAAGTCGTGTCAATCGGTTCGTATAAACGGGCGGGTTTTTCACCTTCCCCGATATCACGGCGTTTCGCGTTTTCCGAGTTCCACAAGTCCCGGGGTAACGACGACGCGACGACCGTCGAATTCCCTTAATACTTCCAGCGCGCGTTTTGCGCCGACGGGGTTTCCGTTGTAGGTATCGTCGATGATACTTATGCGCCCGTTTCTTATCAGTTCGAGCCTGTGCGGCACGGGTTTAAGGTTTTTAATCGCACGGATAATATCGCGCTCGTCAACGCCAAGTTTTTTTGCCATCGCCGCCGCAAGGACGATATCGTCCACGTTATGACGACCAAGAAGTCTTGTTTCGGCTGCGTATTTTTTGCCGTCGAGATATAGACAAAAGTTACTGCCGTTTGAGTTTATTTTGATTTCGTCAGCATAGGCAAAATCGCCCGTTCCGCCAACGAAAAACGCATTTTCCGGCAAGTCAATTTCCCGCTCGATCCCGCGTCTGTTCACAATGCAAAAGCCGTCTTCGGGGATATAATTCAAAACCGAAAATTTTTCGGCATAAACATTGTCAAGGGTTTTGAAAGTTTCAAGATGTTGCCCCGTAACCCCTGTTATTATCGCATATTGCGGACGAACGACGTCGCAAAGTATTTTTATATCGCCGCGGCGTCTTGCGCCCATTTCCGCAATGAACGCCCCGGTCGCGGCACTTATGTTTTTCACACTTTTCGCAATCCCAAGCGGCGTGTTGAAATTTTTTTCGGTTTTCACCGTTTCGTATCTTTCGCTCATCATTGAGAACAAGACGTTTTTTACGGTGGTTTTTCCAAAACTTCCCGTTATCGCAATTTTTATGAGGCAGTCGTTTCCGGCAAGTTCTTTTTTGGTTTTTTGGACGTATCGCCGGTTATTCAATCTTTCAAACGGGTTCAGGATTGCGTTTGCAATCGCCGTCGCGAAAACCGCCGCGCACGGCGCGCATATCGCATACAATAAAAATCGGTGATCGTGCATTAAACACAGCGCGACAACGCCCGATAAAATTACCAAAAGCCCCGAAAACACGTAAAGTCGTGTCAATCGGTTCGTATAAACGGGCGGGTTTTTCACCTTCCCCGATATCACGGCGCATACGGAAACGAACGAAAACAACGCGTAAAACGCAAAATACGTCGCGGAAAAAACAAGAGAATACGAAAATCGTCTGCCGGTAAAGTACAGCCCGACAAACAAAAGCGACGTCACAAACAACATCGCCGTCCTTTTATAAAAGAATCTCGGCTTTCTGAAAAGCGAAAATATGCCGTACCCTTCCGCCTGAATTTGTTTAAGCGGAATCGGAATTATCAGAAGCGCGAGTATCGTCGTTATTACCGTCACCGAAAGTTGCATCGTTTCCATAAATAAAAGCGGAAAGTATTTTCAGAAAATAACCGCTATTATCTAAATATGAAAAATGCCCCGCGTTTGTGAGTAAAAACAGATGACTCGATTTAATTTTTTTGTTGAGTTTTCTCGCCATATAAAGGGGAGTGTCTTTGTCCTTATCGCCCCAGAATATCGCGGTGTCGGCGGTAATGTCCGACAGCAGATAAGTTTCGTCGTAGTTTACGACGTTTTGGAAGGTTTTTTTCATCACGGGCGACAGCGCGCGGTAATCCTCGCTGCCTTTAAGCCCTTTCCCGAACTTTTTCAGGATTTTGTGCAGCAAAATTTTCAGGCGGTATTTTATCCCCCTTCTGGGCTTAATTCCCGCGCTGTCCACCAGCACGAGTTTTCCGACTTTTTCGGGATACTTTGCCGCAATGTAAATCGCAACCCGCCCGCCGAAAGAATGACCGACGAGCGTCGCTTTTTCGATATTCAGTTTATCCATAAGTTCCAAAACGCCTTCGGCATAGTCTTTCACGGTCAGCGGATAATCGGGATGCGGCGTTTTTCCGAAACCGTAAAAATCGACGAGCGTAGCGGTCACGGACAAGTTTTTCGCGACAAATAAAAACGACCGGACGTCGCCGTAGTTTACGACGTTTTGGAAGGTTTTTTTCATCACGGGCGACAGCGCGCGGTAATCCTCGCTGCCTTTAAGCCCTTTCCCGAACTTTTTCAGGATTTTGTGCAGCAAAATTTTCAGGCGGTATTTTATCCCCCTTCTGGGCTTAATTCCCGCGCTGTCCACCAGCACGAGTTTTCCGACTTTTTCGGGATACTTTGCCGCAATGTAAATCGCAACCCGCCCGCCGAAAGAATGACCGACGAGCGTCGCTTTTTCGATATTCAGTTTATCCATAAGTTCCAAAACGCCTTCGGCATAGTCTTTCACGGTCAGCGGATAATCGGGATGCGGCGTTTTTCCGAAACCGTAAAAATCGACGAGCGTAGCGGTCACGGACAAGTTTTTCGCGACAAATAAAAACGACCGGACGTCGCCGCCCCAGCCGTGTAAAAAAATAACTTCGTGTCCAGTTCCGAATCGTACGAAATTAAGTATAACTTATTCCCCCGTGTTCAACCAGTATATAAGAGCGTCGTCAACGCCCTCGTAATATTTTTTGCGCCGTCCCGCCGGTCGAAAGCCGAAACTTTCGTAAAGACGGATTGCGGCGACGTTCTTTTCGTTCACTTCAAGCGTTACTTTTGAAACGCCGACATCTTTCATCTCGTCCAGAACGAATGAGAGCAGAGCTTTGCCGTAACCTTTGCGTTTTTCGTCGGGTTTTACGGCGATATTGGTGATATGAGCCTCGTCAAGTATTCTATAATACCCCATATATGCGAGTACTTGCCCGTCTTTTTCGACGACAAAGTAGTGTGCAAGCGGGTTTTTCAGTTCATCCGCAATCATTTGCGCCGACCACGGCGTTTTGAAACTGACCTTCTCGATTTCGGCAATTTCGGCAACGTGCGCCGCATTCATTTTTACGATTTCAGGCATTTTTCCTTGCCTCTCGTTCCGCCTGACTTTCGCGAAGATACAGCGGTCTTAAACTTTCCTTGAAGTCGTGCGCCCTTGCCTTTTTTTGAAGGATATCTGAAAACGCAAAAACATAATCTTCGTTCTCGTTTCTAAAATATTTTGTACCGGTGATTTCGTCGCCGCTCTCAAAATATTTCGTTTCGACGACGTTTCCGTCCACAACGTACGCGCCGTAATAATTGCCGTGCATAGCGTCGATAAGTACGACGCCCTCGCCTTTATCGTATGCGACAAGTTCAAAAGAAGTGACGTCGATGACGGGTTTTTCTTTGGCAAAAGACAACGCGTTTATCGTCGATACGCCAACCCTTATCCCGGTGAAACTCCCTGGCCCCGTCACTGCCGAAAACGCCGCGACGTCGTCAAGCGTAAATCCGTTTTCGCTTAATAATTCGTCAATAACGGGAAGCAGTTTCGACGTGTGTTTTTTGTTGCCCTCGTCGGACACTTTATAATAGGTTTTGTTTTCGTCGGAAAGCACCGCGACCAACCTGTCGCGCGTGGTATCTACGCCCAGAATCAGCATATTTCGATCTCCCTTTCGTCGCCGCCGCGGTTTTTGATGTTCACGTTGATTATTTTTTCGGGAAGACGCGTGAACTTGTTCCACTCGATGACGCAAACGCCGTTTTCGTAAAGATAATCTTCAAGCCCGAGTTCGTAAAGCTCGTCCTCGGAGGAAATCCTGTACATGTCGAAATGATACACGGGCAATCTCGTGTCGTCGTAAGCGTGCATTATCGTGAAAGTCGGGCTCACGACTGTTTTTTTTCCGTTAAGCCCCGCGACAAGCCCTTTCGTAAACGTGGTTTTCCCTGCGCCCAGATCGCCGTTTAACAAAATAACCTCGCCGCCCGAAAGGGTTTTGCCGAGGTTTTTTGCGATATTTATCGTTTCATCAGCGCATTTTGACAAATATTTCATACGATGATTATATTACTTTTTGTCGTCGTTTGCAAGGTCTTTGTCGTCGTTTAACGCGCCATTATCGTCGTTTTGAGAAATTTCGTCCGCGTTTTCCGTATTCACCGCCGTAAAAACGCCGTCTTTTTCTTCCGTATCGACAACGGTTTTTTCTTCGTCGGCACTTTCGCCGTCTTTATTTTCGCACGGGGTATACTTATCCTCGTACACTTCCCTCGTTTCGAGTTTCAACGGGCGTTTGAGGCGCGGATACAGGAAGTACGTCACCGCCGACACGATAAAGCACCTTAAAAGATTGAACGGCAGAATGCCGACGCCCAGATACCATTTGTAAAAGGTTTCTTTCGTGACTCCTTTGTAAAGACCGCTTACCATATTAAGTAAGACGTCCCAATTCCCCTTGAACATTGCTTCGACATAAAACGGAATCGAGATAAAACGGTTGACGATAATCGACATAATCGTTACCGTCAAAGAGCTTGCGACAAGCCCCAAAAGCGCGGTTTTTTTGTTCTTTCTGCTGTTGTATATGAGCGACGACGGCAACACGAAACAAATGCCCAACAAAATATCCGTCGCTTCACCCACGAAAAACGTTGAAGAAAGAGGGAATTTCAGCAAACATTTTATAATGATAACAAGACAGCCCGAAATCGGTCCCATCGAAAACCCGGCGATAAGCGCGGGAATCTCCGAAATCTGAATATCCAGAAAAGACGGGAACATAAACGGCAACGGGAATTTGATGTTGTACAACACAAACGCCAGTGCGGAATACATTGCAAGTTTCACGATATATTCCACCTTGTTTTTGCCGTCGGTGTAACGCTTGAAGTTTGATACGATGTTTCTTTTGAGTTCGGACATAAAAAAGCCTCGAAATTTATTTCCGAGGCGTCTTGAAATCGGTTTTTTGCGCTAAAAAAACGACTTCTCCCATCCGGACTATACCGTCGGTCAGGGAATTGCACCCTGTCGCTTGCGCTTGTGGACTGTCACCACCGGTGAGGACTTTCACCCCGCCTCGAAGTAATTTCATTATATCATCGGGCATTGCAAAAAGCAATACAAATTAGGAGGAAATCCTGTACATGTCGAAATGATACACGGGCAATCTCGTGTCGTCGTAAGCGTGCATTATCGTGAAAGTCGGGCTCACGACTGTTTTTTTTCCGTTAAGCCCCGCGACAAGCCCTTTCGTAAACGTGGTTTTCCCTGCGCCCAGATCGCCGTTTAACAAAATAACCTCGCCGCCCGAAAGGGTTTTGCCGAGGTTTTTTGCGATATTTATCGTTTCATCAGCGCATTTTGACAAATATTTCATACGATGATTATATTACTTTTTGTCGTCGTTTGCAAGGTCTTTGTCGTCGTTTAACGCGCCATTATCGTCGTTTTGAGAAATTTCGTCCGCGTTTTCCGTATTCACCGCCGTAAAAACGCCGTCTTTTTCTTCCGTATCGACAACGGTTTTTTCTTCGTCGGCACTTTCGCCGTCTTTATTTTCGCACGGGGTATACTTATCCTCGTACACTTCCCTCGTTTCGAGTTTCAACGGGCGTTTGAGGCGCGGATACAGGAAGTACGTCACCGCCGACACGATAAAGCACCTTAAAAGATTGAACGGCAGAATGCCGACGCCCAGATACCATTTGTAAAAGGTTTCTTTCGTGACTCCTTTGTAAAGACCGCTTACCATATTAAGTAAGACGTCCCAATTCCCCTTGAACATTGCTTCGACATAAAACGGAATCGAGATAAAACGGTTGACGATAATCGACATAATCGTTACCGTCAAAGAGCTTGCGACAAGCCCCAAAAGCGCGGTTTTTTTGTTCTTTCTGCTGTTGTATATGAGCGACGACGGCAACACGAAACAAATGCCCAACAAAATATCCGTCGCTTCACCCACGAAAAACGTTGAAGAAAGAGGGAATTTCAGCAAACATTTTATAATGATAACAAGACAGCCCGAAATCGGTCCCATCGAAAACCCGGCGATAAGCGCGGGAATCTCCGAAATCTGAATATCCAGAAAAGACGGGAACATAAACGGCAACGGGAATTTGATGTTGTACAACACAAACGCCAGTGCGGAATACATTGCAAGTTTCACGATATATTCCACCTTGTTTTTGCCGTCGGTGTAACGCTTGAAGTTTGATACGATGTTTCTTTTGAGTTCGGACATAAAAAAGCCTCGAAATTTATTTCCGAGGCGTCTTGAAATCGGTTTTTTGCGCTAAAAAAACGACTTCTCCCATCCGGACTATACCGTCGGTCAGGGAATTGCACCCTGTCGCTTGCGCTTGTGGACTGTCACCACCGGTGAGGACTTTCACCCCGCCTCGAAGTAATTTCATTATATCATCGGGCATTGCAAAAAGCAATACAAATTAGGGCGATTTTTGAGATTTTGAAAAATCGTCGTAACTTTTGTCCGATTTTACTTGCTTTCGTACTTTACAACGTTGTTGCCGTCCGACCAGAGCTTGTCAAGACAATATAAAACGCGCGTGTCGTCGTTGAAAATATGCACGATAACTCCGCCGTAATCCATGACGATCCATCTTCCCTCGCGGGTGCCGTCAACACGAAGCGGTTCAAGCCCTTCGCCCTTTGAAAGTTTTTCGTCGACGTTTTCATATATCGCTTTTGCCTGCGCCGTGCTTCTTGCGGTCGCAATGACAAAATAGTCGGCAACGATAGTAAGGTGCCCGACTTTCATAACCGTGATGTCGGTTGCCTTTTTTTCGTCCAGAAGGCAGCAAATTCTTTCGGCAAGTTGTTCTGAGTTCATAAATTCTCCTTATAAAAATTTATTGCTTTATCGGTCAAAGGATAAACCGCTCTTCCCGTTTCGACGACGTAGTCGCGGCTGTACGTAAGACACGTTATAAATCCTTTTTCAAAATCATTATACACGGCTTTTCTTAAACTTTCAACCCCCTGAAAATTTCTTTCGTAAGAAATAAGGTCGGAAACGTAAATAAGTTTTTCAAACTGTGACATGTTTTCGCGCCCCGTCGTGTGAAAGCGTATCGCGTTCAGCACGTCTTCGTCATAGATATGAAAGTCGTTTTTGACGATTTCCGCGCTGACAAACTGATGCTGCACGGGCGTGCCGATCGAGTCGGACGGGATTGCGTTTATTATGTTTTTTGGCAATTCGGTTTTGTCGTACATTTTCCCGACGTCGTGCAGCAGCCCCGCAAGCAGCACTTTGTCTTCATCGATTTTTGGACAAAAGTTACGATTTAGCGACAGCGCGACAAGCGCGGTATTTTTGCTGTGGGCATGCCTTTTTGCGTCAAGATAAGTCGCCGCCTTGTCAACATATGGGAAAAATTCGGAATAAAGATTGCGCGACTTTATATACCTTCCGACGTTCTCGTCAAGTCCCGAAACGTCCGCTTTCAGCATGAGCCTGTCGCGAATCGTATGGCTGTCGACTTCCTTCCCGACGTATTTCAGGATTCTGATTTTACCGTTCCATTTTTCGTTCAGTTCTGCCGCCTTTTCTTTCGCACTTTGGAATCCTTCCCTGTCGAAAACGGCAATTTCAAAATTCCTTACGATAAACTCCGGTTCGTGCCAGCTTTCAAGCGCAAGCAGACTGTCGCCGCCGATGACGTAAACGAATTTCCCGTATTTCTTTTCAAGTAACGGAAGATTGTCGGACGAATAATTGACGCCGTCGTTTCTGTTTTCGATATCGTCGACGATAACGTTTGCGGACACCGTCGAAAAAGCAATCCTCGCCATTTCGGCGCGGTCGGAAAAAGGCGTCTTCGACGCGCTTTTATGCGGCGGATTTTTCGTCGGCACGACGATCACTTTGTCCGCACAAAGTTCCCTTACTGCCGCCTTCAATATATTTGTATGTTCGACGTGGACGGGATCGAAACTCCCGCCGAATACAATTGTTTTTGCCATATTTATATTGTACCACTTTTTTCATCGCTATGCCAACAAAATAACCCGATTATTTTAGCGTGCATAACAAGCGTAAAAACGGGAAAAATCAATATATGGAGTTTTATAAAATTATCGACAATATTACCCTGCGCGCTCTTGTGTTTTTTCTCAATGCGGTGTGGATACAATTTTTCGTAAAAAGGCTGTGGGCTTCGCTTATAATTGCGTTTTCGGTCACTCTTTTATTTTTCGTGATACTGAAAAAAGTTTTGGAAAAAATACCGCGCGACAAAATTAACAAGCAGGAAATTTACAAATCGTTCGTACTTATGCCAAAGGAAGAACTCAAAAATTCTTACCTGAAATATTCTCACGACGAAAACTACGTTTTCTTAGCGATGCGCTTTTCTCCCGCGAGTTTTGACGACGTTGCGGCGGCGTATCGGGAAAGCGGCGAAAAAGACGCAACGATAGGTCGGAAAAAGGCGTCTTCGACGCGCTTTTATGCGGCGGATTTTTCGTCGGCAC
>ERZ1024347.19-NODE-19-length-11302-cov-8.183071_pt1 | contig 11302 bp, 5 predicted proteins | sample MGYA00520790_ERZ1024347 | MGnify/ENA primary metagenome ERZ1024347 (study PRJEB33242, sample SAMEA3444256) | Homo sapiens | biome: Host associated; feature: Gastrointestinal tract; material: Stool | place: Uganda | collected 2011-01-01 ...
GCGGTATTCTTTTCAACCGCTCCATATGTTGTCCAATTCTCAGATGTCGCTGGTTCGCAGAGTTCGATGCCGATTGCTTTCTGGTTGCCAGTTCCGCCACAATGCCACGACTGGTAGTTCCACGGAAGAATCTGGTACATTGTATCTGTCCAGTCAATGAATCCATGAACGCACTTAAATGTTCCGTTTGGTTTATAAGCATTAAATGCCTGCGCATATCTTTCAGCTCCCACGCCTGGCGTCGCTGTCGAATGTACCATCAGCATTGTTGGCCTCAGCGCAGATGGTGTAATATAACATTTATTTTTAGTTGCATAACTTGTTATAATTTTCAAGCCTCATCATCCTTTCCTGCATCCTCAAGATCGTTAATTCTTTTGCGCCAGATAGCTCTCTGCGCAATGATAGATTTCTCTTTTTCTAGGGTTGTAGCACCCTCTACTATTTTCATGATGATATAATCTGTATCGGCAAGCTTCATTTTCAAAGCGCCAATTTCTATTTCATTTAACTCCTGTAATGTATACGGAACGAAACGAAGGATATCTTCGTATTCGTCATAGGCATCATGTGCCTCTCGAGCGGGAACGTCTATTACCTTACGAACTTCTTTTCCTCCATTTGGATACTCTTTTATGGTCTCATAATGAGATTGCTCCTCTACGATGTCAGACGCCTCGTGATGTCGTATAATAATTTTCTCATTTTCAACATGTCCAAGAGATGGATCGTAATCATTCATTTCTTTTCCGCTTTGATCTAAAATCCTCATAATAAACCCTTTCACTACTGTGTACGTCGCCATACAGAAACATTTGTATATGGTGGCATATTATTGTGTGCGCCACCTCCGAAACCAAGGCTAAAGTTGACAATTCCAACAGACCACGCACCAGTTTGTTTATAATACGAGTACCCGTTCACTGAGCTCCCGTTTGAAAACGCTCCAGACGTACCCTGAACGGCCGTCCCTCCAGAACCAGCTCCATGAAAAGTTATACTTCCACTTGCATTCGGAACTTCTGTTTTAGCAAGGGTGTGGGTTTTCTCTCCACCCGTTTTACCGATGGTGTCTCCTTCTCCACATCCCCATAAAAATGAGTTCTCTATGCGCTCCCACACTCCTCCTATGAGCCCAGCAGGAGAGGACTGGCTGTACGAAATATAGATACTATCAACAGGCCATGCTTTAAGAGCCTCCGACAACCATTCAGTCCACCCGTTAGATCCAGCTAAATATCTCCTGGTGTATATTGGAACGATGCTGTTAGTCATAGCTAACGTTGTGGCGTGTGGGATTGCTACTTGAAGCCTGCCTGCTGTCAAGCTCTTTTCGCTATCAAATTGTTGCAGTATACACCATTGCCCAACAGGCCATGACGTGGTCGGAACGTTTGTGCTTGTCAGAAATATTGTATCCAGAGATGTATCCGGGTTAATGTCTGCATCTGCGTCATATGCAGCCACGCCGTTTTGAATCAAGGTGTGATATTTGTCGTATATATTTTCTCGAAAATAAGCACTAAATCTTACATCCATTAAATCGTCGCTCTCAGCCACCTTGCCAACACCGAGCCCACTTCCTCCGGCCTTAAAATCCAAAAGCACTTCTGCGGTAGATACGGGTATTTCCTTTTTGGATGAATTCCCGACTGTATCCGTAGCAATTAGACGAAAGTCATAGCTTTTTTCTTCTTCGAACTCAGTAGCAAGGATGGTTGCGGTATTCTTTTCAACCGCTCCATATGTTGTCCAATTCTCAGATGTCGCTGGTTTGTAGAAGAGCACGGCAGACACTATGTTTCTTCCGTCTATAACAGCAAAATCCCAATTTGCCTGGACAATAATTTGTTTTGCATTTGATTCACTTCTGTATGCAGATAACGCTGTGACCATTGGGTCCGAATATGCAAACACAAACAAATCATCGACAAGTGTTTTGGCAGACTCTCTGCCTCGGCTATCAATCGCCGTTATGTACAGTTCTTTGTCACCGGACGATGTATATATACTGCCAGTGTAATCAAGGGAAGGCCCCGTAGTCTGCGCTGTATATCCTCCACTAATCAAATACCCTGTGATAGTAGACCCATATGCTCCGCTCGCAGAAGCAGTGATTCGTGTTTGTGTATATCCAGCAACGCAAATATTCCATGCTGCAATTACGCTACTTTTCTCATTAACGCTCTCTGTACTATAACCTGTGATGGTTGGTATAACATCGCTCTGTACCTCCGCGTTGAAAGATATAGAGCTCGTCCCAATTGCCGAAGACCCATTGTATGTAGTACACGTTACTATACATTTTCCTGTTGTTGAGTTAGGAATCTGGTACAAGAAATCTGTAGGCATCGTCCACGAAATAGATGTGTCTGATTTTTTTTCACAAATAACGCCACTGTCATCACCGAACTGGTAAGATAGCGTATGTGTAAATCCAGAACTTGCCTTCTTAACATTGAATACAACCCCACCTTCCACGCCGATGATAGAAGAGGAGCCGTCTGCTAGTGAAACAGACGACGCCCTAGGGATTGTGTTTAACGTAAAATTGCCAGAGCCGGTCAAATTGACGACGCTTGTGTAAACCGCAGCCTGTATGCTTATTGAAAAAGAAGCGGCCCCGCTGCTATTATGTGGCAGTGTAAATGATCCACTAGCTATTGTTCCAGCGTAACGCTGAACTCTGTTTGATTTATTTACAACAGTTCTTCCGGCTATTGTTACAATAAGAGTTCTCTCAGCGTACCATACCGTTCCTCCAGCGCATGATACAGTCCAGTTAATAGTAGATGTGTTGTTTGCTATCGACTGACTTGCGCTCCATCTTACAGTGTAGTTTCGAACCTCAAAGCTGTTCGTGGTAACGCTACCACTTAAAGCCATACACAATTCCTCCTTTTGTTCTTATAAAAAATCATCCCTTCCATACAAGCGAAACTCCTCCGTCTCCATTTGAATGTGGACTAAAGAAGAATTTGCCCAATGCCAGAGACTCTTCAATAACCGCATTTGGTATATGCAGTTGATTATTGTTAATATATGCCACAGTAACGTTTCCCTCTCTAAAATACATTCCTCTGTTGTCAATCAGGGTTTTAAAATCAGAAGAGGAGGCGCCAAGTGTGAGACCATCGTCATTAAATTGGAGATACTGCCCAACCTCTGCCTTGTAATCGTTGAGTTGCGCCGTTACACTATCCAATAGCGCCTGGTATCTCGAGTCGATAGTTACGTAGATATTCTGAGATTCTGCGTGTATCATGCTATTGATTCTGTCATCCAGCCTGCTAGAATCGCACAAATCATTTATCGTTTTGATGTTGGAGTCAGAACTAGCTTGTACACGAAGCGATCCAGTTAAAACAAGATTTCCATCACTATCGATATACATCAGAGGGGTTAAAACTTCTTCTCCGGAAGAGGTGATGTCTTTTCTTTGGATGGTCATTGTTGTCTGATTAGAATCGTCTGCGGTTGCGTCTGCTGTGATTGTAAGGCCATTCTCTCCAAGAGTGATAGAATTCTTCTCATTATAGACTCCAACCCGCTCTGACAGAATAAGGTTGCCGATAAGCGTATCTGCTATAACACCATACGCCTCCTCATACTGTTTTGTTTCCGGGTTGAAATATGTAAAATCGCCTATTCCGGCTTTAGATGTTAGCCAATTATCGTCTGTAAGATATAGACCTCTGTTTATAATCTTTAGTTGCTTTTCGCTATAGTCATCTGTAACAGGGCGGTACTCTCTGCACAGGATCCCATGTGAATCCCATGATACGTTCTGATTGTCTGCGCTATCTACAATTTTCATTTTTGTCAGAGATAGGCCATTGCTTACCCAATCCTGTAATTGCTTATTTCCTTTATCGCCCTGACTTGCCTGTCTGGACACCGAGTCATAAGAAGACGCCATGGATTCTGCCTGGTCAATAATTGACTTAGTATCGTCCACACCGTTCGCATATCTTTTTACGTCTGAAAACTCGACAGACAATCCATCTAAATTGTCGTAGTCGATGGTGTAGGATATTAACCTAAGTCTCCATGTTTGATCGTCTATATCAACCCTTATCCAATTTCCAACAGCGAAGTGCTCTACGAAAGGCTCGAACCCTTCTATAACAAGCAGATCTTTTAAAGAGGCTGATATAGAATGCTGCAGCGTCGCAGATTTAAAAGCGTCTTTTCTGGCAACCTCCATAAACTCTAACGCTCTCCTAAAAAGCTCTGCGTTGTTTAAACCATCCGATATATAGTTGTCGTTTGAATACGTATCCTCTCTTCGATAAGAAACAAGCTCCAGCCACAAGTCAGAGCCAAGATAGGATTCCATATCCAAAGCGTTTTGTATTTTCGTTTTTTCGTCCAGGAGAATAGTTTGCATTCCGTCGGCGCTTAACGTTCCATCAGAGTCGAAAACACCAGTAATAATTTCGATTTCCTTTTCACGCAGCGACACTTCTTCCTGCAGCGCAAGCAGTTTATTATAGTAATCAATATATAGCTTGCTATATAAATCTGGGTCTTTGTTCGCCCATGTTTTTCTATCCGCAACTCCCTGCTCAATAAGGATATCTATACAGGATTGACCTGCGTCCAAAAAGGTTGTAAGGCTTGTCAGGCAGTACTTTTTAATTTCAGCCTTGAATAAATCTATGCCAAGAGCGAACAAGGACGTAATATCGTTAGCGCTATTGTTGTCCGCTTTTTTCAAAACCTTGTCGATTTTTTGTTTGGTAAATGTTTCGTAATCGTCGTTAATTACAACGGAGACTGTTGCGCTATCTGCCGCGTCCGTATCGTCGGAGTAATTTGTAACTGTAAAGTTTCCAGTCCATGTGGTCTCGGATAACGTGCCATTCTTTACTTTAACCTGAAACCGCGGATCGATAATTGTTTTTGCCATAGACAATACAGCGCTTGATGCAGTGGCAGAAGAACATTTACTCAAATCTTGGACTGCTACCGGTGATAAGGCAGCAGATGTCAGTAGAGCAGCCTGCTCTGTTGCGTTTGTATCAGCAATCTGAGGAGATGGCATTAAGGCATCGTTAAGATATAGGTATAAATCAATCGTGTCGTAATACGTATTGATTAGGTTTGGATATCCGGTAATAGTCTCTGGTATTTGTGCTAAGCTCGTGTTATATGTACTATATTTTGTAATCAGGTTGTTGTATGCCGTTCTGATTTCCTCTGGCATAGACATTTCGTATTCGTTATTATAGTAGTTGTATAATTCATCGTATGACGCAAGCTTAGCTTGTAATTCGTCAGACATATCAGCTTTCATATCGTCCGACAGATACCACAAGTACTGACTTCCATTTGGATTACATCCCATAATTGTAGCCGTCATTAAGTCGTCTCCGCCTTCTAAACGAAAGCAATTCTTGACGGAGCCAGTGTCTGTTTTAAGGGTGATGCTGTCAGCAAGATTCTGTGTGCCTATGTGAACTGTTGTGTCTTCTCCGTACCCGGGAAGAATGTTCGTGCCACTACATTTTGTACACTTCTCGTAAAAATCGCCGCGCTCTCCACAATCTGTGCAATAAGATTCTAAATCATATACACTGATAGACCGCGCAATAGATCCGTCGTCAGCGGTTCCAGAGTCAATAACGAATAGACAATCTATTTCCTCTGCGATTTCTTGGAATGCATCGTAGATGCTCTTATCGTCAAAAGAAAATGTTCTCTGAATATTCGCCACGCTCGGAGCGACGTATTTAATCGTGTAATGTGGAACTTTTTCTGTGATTCTGTGAAGCAATGACGCAGACGGCTTATCCGCATTGTATAAAACGGTTGAAGAGTAATCATCCCTTGCGATATCGTCTTCCGTGTTGATTTCAATATTATAAAGATTTACCTGTGAGAGTTCTGCTTCACCTATTGATACGCCGGTAACATCCTTAACTGTATCGTTGTCATCTTGTACAGATACATATATCTCAAACCAAACATCCCACTCTCTACACCAAACCAATCTAAAATCTTCGATTTTATCCCAAACGAGACATTCTTCTCCGTTATTTAGTTTATTAACCTTAAACTGTAAATCAAATTTCGAATTGAATGCGTCAGAAACCGATATGTTGACCGCTGGGATATATCCGTTTTCAAAGATTTTTCCAGACCTGTTTGCAAGAAAGAGGGTAGGTTGGAGAGGGGAGTGCTCTGTGTCGAATTTAATCGTTACTGCCATATGTCAATCCCCTCCGGAGAATCCTTGATAATCGGATCATAGCTAATCTCTACGCTACACGGAATAGAAGTTGTTATCGTATTGGCGATTGTATTGTATGTGCTGCCAAGTCTGAAGAACTCAAAATTAAAATCTTTGTGCAGTTTATGCGCCGCAAGAGACGACGATATAATGTGTCTAGCGTTATCAATGGTGATAACTTCTCCGACAGAACAATTTTTCACAACCATAGTACACGCTCCAATGTCAGAGCTGATTGACAAATCTCCAGCGCTTTGGCATGTGATCTTGAGATCTGGATAGATATATCCAATCTCGTCTGATTTATTCTGTATGATATGTGAAGCGTTTGCGGATGCAGATGTCCATGACTCGGTAACAGTTTCTCCATATCCAAAAGGAGCGTCTGTTTCCATTACTAACTCAAGCGCGTAAGTATCCTTGTTAATTACATTGCGGCTTACGTTGAAACTTGCGTTGTAATAACACCTGGTTGAAGACTCATCTGGAGATGTAAATCTAAAGCGCAAAAACCTTCTGCGGTTCAGCCAGCGCATAATAGACCTAAACTCCTCAGAGGATATCATCTGGCTAGTTCCATCAGAAGTATCTTTGCATATATGGAAGGTTGTTTGGATACAGTCTTGGTATTTGGTACCAGCCAATCCCCATGTTTGCCCGCTATGCATAGAAACCTTATTGAATACTATTTGTGATCCGGCGCTTACGGTCTCAAATCCAGATGATTCTGTAATATCACATACAACAAATCCGAAATCGCTCAACTTTTTCCCGTCGTATTCAAAGTCGCAAGCATACATGCGACCACCTTCTTTCTTAGTTCATTTTTCTAATATCCCGGATAAAGCCTTTGCACTTTTTGGAGTATTCTTTTTTTGCGTCCAAAGCAGAGTGCATGGCATCCAAATATTTATCTTTGATTTCTTGAATCTCATTCATGCCCTGCCTATATTTTTCACGCAGTTCATCTGACGCCACGATTGCGTCCAGATATAGCTTTTCTTGTTTTTGATATATTTGTACCTCTTGTTTAAGAGATGCGTTTTCTTTTTGTAAAGATTCATTTTTAGATTCGAGCGTTTTGATTCTCTTTTCCAATAACTCAATCTTTTTACTTGCATTCATTCCTTTTTCCTCCGAATATAAAAACAAGCCGGGCAGCAATTAGCCACCCGAACCTGTTGTACAACTTTTACCATCGATATTTATTTTTGTCCAGCCTGCTGCCGCCAACTAACTGATCAATAGTCATGGATTGAAGCATCTTCTCGAACTTACTATCATCACGCATTTTATTCATGAAGTCGTTATAATCTTCAACGTGATCAATCGGTATGTTGATCTGATATGTTACGCTTCCAACGCTAGTACCCCTTACCCCGGCGATTGAACTAGCTTTTACTATATCGCGCAACAACGAAGAAGCGCCGCTACCCGTCCCAATCAAATCGCTCAATGAGGTGTTTTTGTCAGCGATAGATCTCATGGCATCACGAAGTGTGATAAAGTTTTTGGTGTCAGACGGATTAAGAACTGCCTCTGGACTGGATGGAGATCCGTCGAGCTGTGCGAGACCTGTATATCTTACCAGTCCTCCGTTCGCAAACCGATCATATCCATAAGGAGACAGATCGGTAATACCGTTATATCTTCCACGCCAAGATCCATTCCTTATATAACCATCTTTGTAAAGTTGATTAACAATTGACTGAACCCTATTGTAGTCGAATCCTTTTGACGTTAGTTTATTCCTTCTGTCGTTTCCAACACCCCATCCGTGAAGTCCGTTACATATCGCGAGAGCGACTCCATAGTAATCAGTGTCGGAACGAGCAGAAGAGGAGTGTTGATTATTTTTACTATTGTCCGGCTGTACTGTTTTATTTTCAGATACAATCGGAGCAGCGCTTGTGTCTGTCGGGGTTGATGGCTTGGTATTATCGACTACGTCGTTTGCAACGTCGTCACTTTCGCCGACCATCTTAGCGACTCTAGCAGAGATCTTTCTGAGAACTTCATTTACAGAGGTCAATTCTGCGCCGAACATTTCCCCGTATTTTGTTATAATGCTGAACGCGCCGCCATCATTAGCCCATATTTCCTTCATGCTATCCGACAGCGTATAGCCAACCTTCTCAGACTCCTTAATCAGCGTGTCTCCAATAGAGGCAGAGTTTGTATTGACTGTGTCAATCATGTCCGCAATTAACGCATCAACATTGTCCAGGCGCTCGTTTAAGATCTTTTCGTATTCATCATACAAATTATCTAAGAGCTTTTTCTGCTCGCTTATGTAATGTTCGTACTGAGTCTCCTCAAGATCGTCCATTGCTTCTGCGAGACTAACCTGTATTTTTTGAACTACCGATTTATTTTCTTCCGATGTATCTCCGGCATAGGCTTGAAGTTGCTTCTGCAACCTCGCAATCTCCGACGTCTGATCTTTAAGATTCTTCTGGTAATCGTATAGGTCTTTTGCGCTATCAAGGGAATCCTCGTATTTATCGATCAGCTCCTTGAGCGCATCTAGCTCAAGCTCAATTCCATCACGAACAAGATCGACGATAGCGTCTTTTTCATCCTCTGCGGCCAGAATGGCATCTCTCTGCGCCTCGAGCAAATCCTCTTTGCGGTCAAGTAGTTTTGTGTTGTTTGGGTCGTTCGCAATCTCTTCGTTTAGGCGCTTAATTTCTTCCGCGTATTTATCGGCTTGAGCCATATACACGTTATAATTTTGTCCATGAAGTCCAAGAGTAGCAGACCCGAGCTCATTAAACTGTCCGTTATCCTCATACAGATTCGAATGACTAAGAAGATCAATCATGAAATCGGCTTCTTTTGTGATATTGCTGATCTGTTCCTGTAAATAATCGAAGTGATCCCACTTGGTCTCTCGGATTGAATTCGCAAAATCAATCATGGATGTCTCGGATTCCTGGATAGATTCTTTTACGTCATTGATTCTTTGCTGAAAATCATACCATTGCTCAGATCCCTCTTTGATATATCCAGAATTGACAGCCTGAGACATAGCGGTAGTAAGATCTGCCAGCTCTTCCTTTCGAAGCTCTATATTTTTCTGCTCAACTTTGCGCAACTCTTCATAATACTTCGTCGTAGCGAGATATCCACGCGTTTCGATATCGTCAATTCCGTTGTTGTAGGTATTGGTCAAATGCTCCAACAACGACAACTTGTTCTCGTAGTCGGTTTCGATATTATCAAACCGGTCTGAGTATAGCTCGCCAAGACTTTCTTTTAAATCAAGAATTGCCTCGGAACAATCCAAAGCCTTTTCGTACCACTCTTCATACTTGGAGATTTTATCAGACGTATCACTGTCGTATTCATTGATATCGATAGTTCCGCTCCAGATCTTGGCAGCGATATCTCTTGATAGTCCAACCTTATTCGCTTCCTGCAAATATCGGTTATATCCATCCTGTTGAACTTTCAGTTCTCTTGAGATGGTTTTCATCTCTTCACTGTTAGAGCTTAGGCGTTCGGATAACGTTTTAAACGCGCTTTCTGCCACAGTCGCAAATTTATTGATTGCCTGTTCAAGTCGTGATATTGCGACTTCAATCCAATCCTTCTTCTGCGGTTCATTCTCTTTCGAAGAATCGGAATTAGAAGATCTTGAATTTGATCCTGATGAGTTTCCGCTTGAACTCCTCCTGGCTGAGCCAGTCGAATTTGAACTTGGTCTTGTAAAAGACCCGCTTCCTTTGTCATACGCATTCAGGATGTTAAATGCGGATCCGGTTGCCATTGCTATACGCCCATGGCCACCGCCAGATATTACTCGTCCAGAACGAATGAGCTCCTTGGTCTGTTCTGCCGAAAAGACAATGTCGCCCTTTTTAAGCTGTTCTATATGAGCCCCGCCGGGGATAGTAAACCACCGCCCATCACGAACGATAGACTCCGTACCAAGTTCATTTACAAGGGAGTTTTCATCTTGCAATAGAGACCAGTTTGTCCCGGTTGCGTAAGACTTATACGGATATCTTGCATTTGCCGTTCCGGTAGCGTTGCCGGTTATTCGACTGATGGCATTTTGTGCGATTCCTCCGACCACACTGCCAAAGCCAGTGCCCTGATATCTAGCCGTTACTGTAACAGTCTTGCTTTGTATGCTGGACAGTATTGATCTAATGATGCCAAGTTTCCATGACGCATTATCGTTTGCCGTAATAGAAAATACCTTACTGGCCACCTTCATTCCAGACACGTAGGCTATTTTTTTGATGGCCTTTTGAGCGTTGGCTATGAAACTTACCTTTTTGTCCGGCACAGACTGTTCTTCTACTTCTCTCTCTGCGAATTTATACCCAGAATTATCGCCGTCGATTTCAACTTCTTTATTGTCAACGTCTGTATTGTTGATATCGGTGATCCACCTGGCAATTGTGCTTAATCCTTGTTCTGCGTCATCAACGCCACCATCGCTTCCTTCAGCGTTGATTTTTAACTCATAATCTTTTTCTAACTTTGAGATAAGTTCGTCTAACGCAGCAGCGGCTTCTGGATCAACTTCCGGATCTATCTTGAAGCGTTCTGATTTTAGTTCATATAATTTATCCCACACTTCTTTTGACGACATCTCATCCACATTGAAATCAAGATCCAAAGAGGTAGATATCCTGCCTTCGCCCTGCATTTCTTTTAGCGACGAGACCGCCTTATTAACCTGTCCGGTGAAATCTATATCAGTTAAATCGATAGCGAACCCGGCATCAGCAAGAGCTCGCTCGAACAACTCGACAGCTTCTGTCGTGGTTCCGAATTCCCTGGCAACAGTTTCAAGTTTGCCGTTGTCAAAATCGAATTCCCACTGCCCATTTTCGTTGATTCTTGCATATGAATCGCCGAGCTTTTTATTGACGTCCTGAAGAAAATTCTCTAATCCCTGCGCTGTGAACTCTCCGTCATCATTAACAGTCCAATAATCCATGAGAGAGTGGCTTGTTCCATCTATGATGTTTGTGAGTTTTTGAAAATCCTCAGCCGCGTTTCCTGTTCTTTGGTCTGCATTCAACAACAAATCGAGATACGCATTTAAGC
>ERZ1024347.20-NODE-20-length-10961-cov-13.877407_pt1 | contig 10961 bp, 27 predicted proteins | sample MGYA00520790_ERZ1024347 | MGnify/ENA primary metagenome ERZ1024347 (study PRJEB33242, sample SAMEA3444256) | Homo sapiens | biome: Host associated; feature: Gastrointestinal tract; material: Stool | place: Uganda | collected 2011-01-01 ...
AGTTAGGGCTCGGTGAGAGAGATTGGATGGAAGAGATATGTATTATTTTCTTCAGTAAGGAAACCTTTATCTTTGAGATTTTGAAGAGCCAAGCCTACGGCTTTCTCACCTCCAAATCCCATCTGTTTTATTACGTCTGCCTTAGAAAACATAAATTCTTTCGCGCCGAACCAACTAATAAAATAACAATACAATTTATATCCATTTCCAGTAAGTAGACGACTTGCTTTCTTCATTATATCCCAACGGATATAACAAAAAGAGTCATTTCTTTCTTGCCGAGGCAAACAATTTTTCTTTTCTTCTTCGCGGGTTTTTGCTCGTTTTTGATTTGCGTAATTTGCCATTCTTTTGTCAATCCTCCTGAGGTCTTCCTCTTTTTACAATATCACGGAAGTCTTTGACAAATTGTGGAGTTCGCTTGAAGTAGTAAACTTCAAATTGAGGATGATATTTGTTGGTGCCCCAGTTGACAATTGGATAGCCTCGCCGTTTTAGTTCCAAAGCAATCCAGCGAGTGTAGATACATTCCAACTCTTTCAATTTTACTTTGCCTCCCGTTTTGCGTTTTTGTATATACTAAAGAGCAAGATTTTTATCTTGCTTTTTTAGCATAGGGAAAGTTCCAGCTCCTCCGGTTGTCAAATATTTGACTTCCAGCTTTTTTCAAGCATGGGAAAATCCCAGCTCCTTGCCAAAATCCAGCTCCTTGCGCGGGCTGAAGCAAAACCCAGCTCCTTGAGCGAGTTCCAGCTCCCAGCTCCTCGGGCATTTTCAGCGCCCGGAACCCTACTGGGCGAACTCCCGTCCTTCCCTTTTTGTATATTTATTATAGCGCAATTTCCTACCTAAGTCAAGGATTTTAGCGTGGTAGCATGGTAAAGTGGCGGTTTTGTGTAAAGTGCTACAAATGTTATGGGAAGGTTAGGGGAAAGTGGACGTCCAGAAATTGATAATATACAATTAACTTGACTTTGCGCGCGGAATATGGTATACTTTATATATAGAAGGGAGAGGGAAGGAATGAATTTGGCTGAAAATACGGACTTGACTGGGCTGAATATTTTTTCTTATCTATGCGATAGATGTTTTTGTAGAGGTTGCCCTTTTGAGGATGAGGAAAACTGTACTTTGGCTTTTCTAAAACTTCCTCAAGAAGAAAGACTTCGGAAATTGGATTGTATGTTTGACAACGCTGTGGAGGCTAATAATGAATAAGAATCTTTACGTAGAATTTCAAGAATGTTGCGGAAAGTTTGATTGCGTGTTTTGTCCGTTTTATAATTTCCCCGAAGATTTTAGCTGCGAAGAAATTTTTCAATGTCTTCCAGAAAAAATTCAACATGGAGTTGTAAAAAAGATGCAAGATAAAAAAGCATTATATGAGGAAGATAAAGATGAATAAAGAAAATCTTTTGCCGGTATTTGATCGTCTTTGTTATCTGTTGGACGATTGTGTTGGTTGTCCTTATTATGATGAAGCAACGTCGCAGGAAGATTGTAGACAAAAGTTTTCAAGTCTTCCTATTGAAGCGCAAATTAAATTTGTAAATGAAATGGTGGGAGAATAAGATGAATAAAAATCTTTTCCCAATTCTCCTTGCACTTTGCGCGCGAGATGAATATGTAGATTGCAGTCGTTGCCCACTTAATGTGTTTGAGAACGATGAAGAATATCTTTGTCAAGAATTTTTTAAGGAATTGTCATTTGAAGAGCAAATAGACGTTTTGCTTCAATTAGCTGAAAATTAACGCGCGGGAAACCGCGTTTCTTTTTTGTAAAGAATTACTGGACGTCTAATTTCTATTTACATAAAAATAAAGAAGAGGATTATTCCTCTTCTTCAACTCCATCAATTCCAATCGCTTCACAAAACAGAGGAAAGACAAGACGGGTAAACTCGTTCGTGCGGTCAACAAGCCACTCCACTGCGTGTTCATCATTGAGGTCAAGTTCAATGACATGTTTGGAAAGATAACTGTAGAAGTTCTCGGCGATAATATTCAGTGCGTTTTCGGCAGTTTCCCAAGAAATAATCATTTTTCATTTACTCCCTTCATAGCGCTTGTAATCGTGATTTCTTCTTTTGGCACAAACTTTGTTTTTCCATGCCACTGCTTCGTGAGTTTGCCGTTCTCAATACAAAGAATACAATCTTCACAAATCAGAATTTCCTACCCAAACTCCGAACATTTTACTTATCATCCTTTACTTTTACCTTAATGCTAATTTGGTCTTCCGTGTAAACGTCCGTAATCATCTCATTTTTTGCAAGTACATCCTGTTTTCGGAGGTCTTCCATGAACTGCGAAATAGAGAGGGTAAAATTCGGCATACGGAATGCGCGACCGTCATAATAACAATCAGTAATGCTTCCGTCTTCATCATACTCAATAAGAGCAGAACCTTCCGCGCAAATAATAAAAAGGCGATATGAGGTACGAAAGCCGTAAATTTCTTCCATAGTAGAATATTCATTACCCTGAGAATCTCTTGCGGCGATAATCTGCTTAATCTTCATTAGTCCTCAAAACCCCTTTCAGTCAGATAGATGAATTCTTCTACATAATCTTCGTTCTCAAGTTGAGTGAGACACTCTTTAATTTCATCGGTAGTCAACCAATTCATTTCATTGACTTGTTCGCGCGCGAACTCAAGCGCGTTTTCATGATTGCGGAAGAAATAATACTTATCGTATCGCTGAATCCAAACTTCCCAAAACACTTTACTCTACCCCCACTTCTTCCAGTCTAATCATGCCATCATCCGCGCTCCAATCTTCCATGAATCTTTCCTTTTCCTTCTCAAAAGACTTCGGTTCGTCTTCAAAGAAAGCTCGGAAGGATTCTTCAAAATAATTGAGAGCGAACTCCTTTGCGTCATCTTCTCGCGCGAAAATCCGAATGACATCTTCCGTCAAATCCTGAAATACCCAAACGTTTTTCATGATGTTTACTCCCTTCCGTTGATGTATACATTATAGCATGAGATGGATTGAATGTCAAGTTAAGAGTTTGTTATGCGATTTTGGACGTCCGTAAAAAGTTTACACCGATTTTACTCGGTGCTGTAGTTCCAAACAAGTTCACCATCAATAGGGATAACATTCATAAATTCATCAAACTTTTCTACTTCACCAGTAGCAAGATTTACTCCTTCAAATCCATTGCCTTCAAGAAACATATAAATGTCGGGTTCATTAGGTGAAGCAAAGAGGTCTCCAGAACAAAGAGTGCCGATAGGTCTTTCTGTAGCTTTGCCTTTCTTTGTGAACTTCATTTACTTGTCCTCCCACGTCAACGTACCGTCTACGACGATAACTTCATCATCACTAAAAAAGCCATCAAGTTCTCCGGTCATAAGATGAACGACCGTACTTTCGTCTTCACCCGCAACCTTCATATAAATATCATCGCTTCCGGGATTGTGGAAAAGCGCACCGGGTTCAAGTTCCGAGAAATAAGCGCGCTTCGGTTCGGTCTTCTTTTCAAACTTCATTTTCTTTTTCCTCCATTTCATCGTCAAGCTCTGCGAAAACCTCATCCATGAAGTCAAAGAGTTCCTTCATCATGGCGTTATGTTCTGCCCTAATGCGTCTGTAATCTGCTTTATAAATTTGTCTTTGTCTATTATTCATTCTCTTCTTTTCCCTTGTGCTTGATTTTCGGATTCTTCTTCTTGTTCGGAATAACTTGAGTGGTGGGGCGAATATCGCCCCATCCTTTTCTCGTCTTACGGTCAGCTTCCCAAGAAAGCTCCGTTGCAGTTTTACTCGTCCTCATCTTCATATTTTACTTCCTCAAACTGGCGAGCCATCGTAGCGCAAACCTCAAGTTGCTTCTGTTCGTCCAAGGTATCAAAATCCATTTGGTCATACGGGTTGCCGCAGTAGCAATCACCCTGAAAGCGGCACTTTTCGCAATCAGTATTATTACAGAACGCATTGAAAATCTCTTTGAGCAAGTCCGAATTGGAGTACTCATAGCGGTCAATCATGGCGTAAACATCCTTTTCGATGTGCGCCCGTGCGTCTGCTTCCGTGGAGTAGAAAGTCGGGTCAGTGAAATACCTATTTTCTCCGTTTGGGTTATGGTAGTGAATGATGAAATACTCTTTCATTGCTTTGTCCTCCCTCATTTACTGAAATTATTATATCATGGTTCGCGCGGTTTGTCAAGTTAAGAGTTGGTAAACAAAATGCGGACGTGCAATTTTACTTTACAAAAAAAAGCGTCCATTACTGGACGCTATCTACCATTACAAAAATCTGGAAATCATTATAGTTGTTGAAGGTATCTTCTGAAATATCCTGCGTAGCGTAAGGCGAAAGAATGTAAGCATTACTATTATTATCAGAGTAAATCAGCATTGTGTAATTACCATCACACATTTCGGCGAAACTACAAACCGCAATACGAAACGCATTATCATATTCAGTGGGGTCATCTTCAAAAGTTTCAGGTTTGACTTCCCAGTATTCAAACTTGTAATCCGCGCGCTTCCATGCAATCAGCATAGAACCATTGTCCTCAACGAAAACAAGTGTTTCGGCGGGAACATCAAGTCCAAGCGCGTCTTGCGACGATACGATGGGCTTTTCGCCGACTACCGCTTCAATAGAGAGTGAAACCGGGTAAGTCTGCGTTGCGGCAAAAGCAGAGAACGAACCGAACATCAGAATGACAAGCAGAACCGAAATAAACTTCTTCATTTTCTTTTTCCTTTCTTTTACATAGACTTTACAAAAAGGGTTGCTTCCTTCATTCCCTTCTGCGTCAAAGAGGGATACGCTACTCGCGCGGAAACCGTCTTATCAAGAAGGCAAGAAGGAATTTCCTTTGGCTTGCCTTCAAAGAGAGATTTCATGGTGGCGTGGTTGATAATGGAGACCGCGCAAACGCGGTCATAGTTGGAAAGCGTAGACTTTACATTCATTTCAATCTTCCTCCATATCCGTATACTGATGCCAATAAGTCATGGGCTCATTAAAACCAGTAAGGATACCACGAACACGTTTGAGTTCTTCTCGTTCAATCATCTCATGCGTGTCCGCGCGAATAAGGCGGTCGGTGTGATGGGTTTCAAGAACTTGCTCCAACTTCTTAATGAATTGTGACGCTTCGCGAAGAGTTGAGAGTTCTTTGTCCGTAATGGAGACAGTGGCAAAATTAGTTTCATTGAAAATCATTGGCTTTTCCCTCCCTCATTTGATGTATTTATTATACCTCAAGATTGCGGTTTTGTCAAGTTAAATTTCCAAGTAGTTTCTCAACATTTTCTTGCCCATGTCGTAAATCTCATCAGCATCAAGAGTAGAACGGTCAAAAGCCTCACGCATAGCATTCCATACGGTAAGAGGAACGTCTCTATTCTCTCGCAGGAAGTTTATTAGATAGTCTTTTCTTGTTTTCACTAAAGACAGCAATTCTTGCAAAGCTCTTTCTTCAGTGTCAAGAGTTTTAATAAGATCAAAAGTAAGCGTAGATTCATCGTAAATGTCATCCTTCTTTAAAACAACCATTCGTGTTATCTCCTTTCTGTTGATGAATACAGTATATCACGAAATTGCGCGAAAGTCAAGTTAAGAGTTTGCGAATCTTTTCTGGACGTCCACCTTTCCTTCATATAGATTTAACTTGACAACTTCACTATCTCATGCTATAATATACCCAGAAAGCAAACCGAAGGGAGATAATCCAATGAGGACTTATATTGAGCGTGCGGAAGATTTCATCAAGGAACTTCTTGAATACAAAGGAAAGAACACTTTTCAAAAAGACTACGGCATTCGCGGAACCGTAAGCAAATATCTGACTGTCCATCCTCACCGTTGTGTTGAAGTAAGTTCCGGCGCGGCGCGAACCGCCATCATCACAAGCGACTACGTTATCAAGATTGATACTGGTAGACCCGATATGTACGGCGGTTGCGAACAGGAAATGAAATTTTATGACTACGCTTGTGATTGTGGAATGGAATACCTCCTTGCGAAACCCACTCTGTTCAAATATAAGAGAATGAAATTCTACATCTATCCTCGCGCAAGAGTTCACGCAAGCATGAAGCGTTCCCGAAACTGGTATGGTGAACTTACCTATAACGAACAGTCGTTTGTAGAAGAAATTTGTGACCTTCACGAAGGGAACGTCGGTTTCCTCCATGGGAAATTGTGTATCATTGACTACGCGATGAATAACCACTGGTAATCCAGTGGTTATTTTTTCGTAAAAAGAAAGTGTACGTCCGATTTTGGTTTACAAGAAATTAACTTGACTTTCTTTTCGTAAGACCAATAAGACCCATAAGCTTTAGTCTCGTTTCTCGCAGATTTACGTAAATATTCTACTAAATAGTTTGTTTCTCTTGATGCTTCTGCGACGCTCTCATACTCTTTCAATAAATTCCACTGTAAATCATATTGATATATCTTTTTATGATTTCCAAGATTCTTTTTATAGGGTTCCATCTTTTCAACTTTTTCAGTAGACCATTGGAAACCTCCACAAGTCTGTCTTTTCTTTTGAATACATTTGATAATATTGATATGCGGTACATCATTCGCACGACCCGCTTCTGAATAACTACCATAGCTTTCAATATAATTTCCTTCTAAATCATATTTATGAACTTCTTGTAAATGGTATCTTCCTGCTCCAAGCTTAATACGTTCCATTCCATCTACCCCATATGACTGTAAAGTTCTCTGTATTGTAATATCCTTACAGCCCAATTTTTCTTCAATTTCTTTATGACTTTTTCTTTGCTTCCATAAATTATAAACTTCTTCTTTGTCAAACTTTGCGGTTCCTTCCCCGCCTAATGTACTATTATAACCATTCTTATAAGTATCAAATAGTTTGATATAATATCTTTCTTTTTCGCACGCTTGCTCTTTTGTAAGATTATCCTCTAAAATCTCTGATGTAAAAAAATCAAAACCATATTTTTTAATTGCTCTACTAAAAGCAAAATCACCGTTTATATAATTTCTTCCATTTTTCCCAGCCCTTATAGCAAGAGTAAAACTTGTAATTCCTATATACTTTTTTCCATTTTTCCCAGTATAACAATAAACCTTCCAATTTCCCATAAAAACTACCTCCTTTTATATCTGGTTCCTGATACTATTCTGTATCAAGGAACAGGTAAAAATATTGTAAAATAAGCCTGTACGTCCAATTCTTGTTTACAAAAAAATAACTTGACTTTTCTCCCCTCATATGCTATAATTTATTCAACAAGTGAGTTTGAAAACACTTGAAAAAACTTGAAGGAGTGCTTCCAAATGGGTAAAAAATTGGCTTATATGGTGCTTGACGTAGAATCCGCAACTATGGCTTTCGCAAACGAAATTGCGAACGGCGATGCGGAGAAGAAAAAGAAAATTGCAATCGCGCGCCCGCTTGTATACGATTTCGCATACGTCATTATTGACAGAAGCGGAAACGTTCAGAAAAAATTTCAAGCGCTCATTACGGAGACTTTCGCAGTTCCCCAAATTTTTAACACCGCTTACTATGCTGATAAGCGCCCAATCTATCTTGAAATGTTGAAGCGTGGAGAAACTTGTCTGATGAATTGGAATGAAGCAATGAAAGAATTTTCGCGCGACTTGGAAATTGTAAATTTTGTTGGTGCTTACAATAGCGCATTTGATTTCAAGAAAGCGATTCCTTTCACGGAACTTTACATTTCCAAACTCTACTCGCCGAATTATCAGGAATGGGAAGCAATCCAGCGAACTATCTGTTGGAACATTGCGAACAAACCATACAAGAAGAACCCCGAAAAGGAATATAACCCGAACGTTTTTAACTTCCGTGGGAATGAATATCCGCTTTTTGATGTATGGGGTATGGCTTGCGAACATCTCATCAATACAGCGAAATATAAGAATGCTTGCCTTGATGGAGATATGTTGAGTGCTTCTGGCGAATACTTCAAAACAAGCGCAGAAACTTCTTTCCGATATTTGACGAAAAATTACGGCTTTGAAGAAGCGCATACAGCCCTAAACGATGCGGAAATTGAAGCGCAACTTCTCGCACGAATGTTGAAGCGTCATGCGGTATCCGTGGGAATTGAACCTTTTCCATTTCGTAACCTTGGCACTACTGTTGAATTTTTGGAAGCGCAGAAAAACGTGAAAGAAGAACGAATTAGAAAAGTATTGAATGTTATGGATGAAAGAAAAGAATGTTACGAAGAAGGAACTTCTTATAGAAGGAAACTGGAAAATTACATAGAACGTTTGATTAACCTCCTGTAAAAGGGAGGTTATTTCTTTGTAAACTATTCTCGGACGTCCAATTTTCCTTCGCAAATTCTTAACTTGACAATTTTCAAATTTTTTGATATAATATATTCAGAAATGGAGGGAAGCAAATTGATTGTAGTTTATTATGAATTATTCGGGATTCCTCAAAGTATTGTTTTCTTCGCGAATAGTCAATATAACAATTGGTTTCAAGTGATGAATGAAGCGTATCCGCATTCATTCCAAGTGAAAGCAATTTACGATAGATAGGAGAAGCATATGTTTAAACATGGAAATTATCTCATTCTAGAAATGAAAGAAGAATTCCTAAAATATTATGACAAAGATCGTCAGCAATGGCAACATGATTACATGAAACCTCCAAGAACTTTTCCTTGCGCCTTCATTTATCAAAAGTCTCTTGAACCTCTCTTTTGTGGAGCATGGAGACCGATTTCTATTAAAGAAGCAAAATCGGGAATGAAGAAGTTTCTAACGAAACAAATTACGCTTTACGAAAAGACGCTCATTCAGTTGAACGAAATTCATTCATAAAATCTTAACTTGACAAATCTCAGAATCCATGCTATAATATAACCATCAAGTGAAGGAAAACACTTACAAACCAGAAAGGAAACTGCCATATGATTATTTCCAAGGCTATCACTGATTCTACCGTTCGCGAAGCTATGATGAACCGTCTCGGTATCAAGGACAATCCCGACTTCATTCAGGGAAGCAACCAGTCTTTCTACATCATTGTAGAGGATGACAACGGCGTTCAGCGTCTCGGCGAAGTTCGTTTCGTCGCGGGCGCGGTAGATGAGGATATGACCGCGCAGGAGAAACTGGACGTGAAGCTCGCCCAGTGGCAGGAGAAGAAGGACAAGGCAGAAAAGCGCAAGCAGGAACGCGCGGAGAAGGCAAAGAAGGACGCAGAAAAGCGGGCGAAGAAGAAGGCAGAGGAAGGGGAATAATCCCCTTCTTTAATTTTATGTAAATGTTTACTGAACGTCCAGTTTTACTTCATAAAGAATTAACTTGACTTTTCTTTCCTTGCATGGTATACTATATTCAGTGATTGGGGGTAAGTAAAGATGAAGAAAGTATATGAAGTTCTCATTACTGAATATGAATTTGACCAAAAACGAATTCGTTCTCTTGGCTTGTATCGCCGAGAGAAAGACGCTATTCGTCGCGCGCAGAATGAGATAGAATATTTAATGGGAGTTTTCGGATACCCCGAAAATAAAATTGAAGAAGAATTTAGAAACTTTCCTGAAAAGAAATTAACTACTTTCCATGATTGGGAGCAAATAACTTTTTATGTTTTGGAAGTTGCTCCCCGAGAAGTTCATAAGAAATTAACTTGACTTTTTGTGCGAAAGGGTATATAATATAGACATCAAGAAAGGGGAGGACATTCAAATGAAGATGTATGCTTTTTACCTGACCTACATTAACACGATTACGAGTGAAGAAGAATCCGAGCATGGAATCGTTTGCGCGCGGGACTTGGCAGAAGCAACTGCGAAGATTAACGACCTCTATGGGGAAGAACTTGAGGAAATCCGGCTGACGATGTATGAGGGGTTTGACCTCGGCATTATGGAGAAGGATGCGCTTGATTCGGCGCTGGAATGGTTTCAGAGAATGGAGCAGGCGTAAGCCTGCTTTATTTTTTTGTAAAGAGATAGTGGACGTGCAAGATGAGTTTACATAAAAATAAAGAGGATTATTCATCCTCTTCAAGAAGTGCGTCAATAAACTTTTTCTTTACCTGAAGGAACCAACCGCGTCCAACTTCCGTTTCCGCACCCGCGCGCTTGAGTTCTGCTTTCTTATCAATGGAAAGAGCAAAATTCATGAGGTCATCAAGCGACATTTTCTTCAGTGTATCCCATGCCAAACCAATCTTCGCAAGGCGCTCATTCTGAATATCTTCGCCGGATTTGTATTTAATACGTCTATCTCCTTTTACATCATTGAACGAACGGAGAAGAAAAACAAGCGCTTTATTTTGAGGAAGTTGAAGAATAGTAGAATTGTAGCGAAGAATGATATTATAAAGACGTTCGTCGTAAGTACTGAATAACCTATCAAAAAAGTCAGTTTTATTTAGCTCATGGAAAAAGGCTTCGCAACCAGAAGAAGAACACTCGTAATGGTCTTCTCCACGATATTTACGCAATGAATCCGCATAAGTAGAACAGAATTGCGTCATCCAATTATGAAGCAAATCTTCCATAGCGAGCGCGTAAATTTTTTTCAAATTCGGTTCATCAAATGAGTGCTGAAACTGATAATATCGCTGAATGATAAAATGCCCATCTGCGTTCTGGTCAATCTGAAGTGCGCGATTGCGAATAGAGCCAAGTGTCTGTCCTACCTTTACAGTAAGCATATCGTCATAGCAACCAATGTAAAGCCCGCCTTTAATATCTTCGGAAACCCAGTAATTATTATCCTTCAGCATTGTCTTTTCTCCTTGTTTTCATTTGATGTATACATTATATCATAGAGAAGAGCAAATGTCAAGTAAACTTTTGATGAAGAAAGAATGGACGTCCATAAAAGATTTACAAAAAATTAAAGGGCGGTAGAACCGCCCCTTGGGTTATGCGGTATCCCACTTTGCGCTGGGCTTGCCGTCAATCTTGTTGACCTTTCCTTCCTTGTTCAGGCGGGCAAGAGCGCTAATCA
>ERZ1024347.21-NODE-21-length-10909-cov-7.926571_pt1 | contig 10909 bp, 9 predicted proteins | sample MGYA00520790_ERZ1024347 | MGnify/ENA primary metagenome ERZ1024347 (study PRJEB33242, sample SAMEA3444256) | Homo sapiens | biome: Host associated; feature: Gastrointestinal tract; material: Stool | place: Uganda | collected 2011-01-01 ...
GCCGAGAAAATGGCAGCTTATCGGGCTTGGCGCGATATTATTCGTCGTCGTATTGTTGCTTATTATTTCGGGCTCGCTTGGTATGCTTGGTCATCAGACCGACGGACACGGCAACTGGATCGGAAAATTCTGCGAGGGCGACAACGGAATTATCAGGGCGATACTTCGCGTATAAATCGTCAATTCTTACAAGATAAAGGCGGGCAGTTGCCCGTCTTTTTTTGTCATTCGTTTTGAAAATAAGAAAAATTGTTGTATCATTATTGTATGAAAAAATATGGAAAAGGAAAAATGGCGGCAATAATTATCACGGTCATGCTTGTCGCTGCGATTATCGGCGTTTCGTCGTGGCTTATCGCGGTGACAGCAAAAAGCGGCAAATACAATCTCATAAAAGTCAAAAAATCGGGTGTCCCTAATGCTGTTTCGGGCGATCCCGAAGAATACGACGTCGAGGTCAACGGTATAAATATGCATTATGCCGTGATGGGCAAAGGCTCGCCGCTGATACTCATTCACGGCAACGGCGGCTCACACAAGGAACTTTTGGGGCTTATGCGGTATTTCGCAAACGATTATCGGGTGTATGCGCCGGACAGCCGCAATCAGGGCAAAAGCGGCACTTCGGACGAACTGTCGTACAAACTCATGGCAAGCGACTACAAGGCGTTTATCGACGCGCTGAACATTGAAAAACCGCTTGTTATCGGACACAGCGACGGCGGTATAATCGCAATTCAGATGTCGATGGATTACCCGACGCTCTTAAAAGGCTTTGTCGCATTCGGCGCAAATTCCCGTCCCTCGGGCATGCGAGCGTACTTCACGACGTGGGCGAAAAGGAAATACAAAAAAACCAACGATCCGCTTTATCGGATAATGATTGAAGAGCCCGACTTTTCGGAAGAACAGCTTAATAAAATCACGACGCCGGCATATATCGTCGCGGGGGAATTCGACATCGTGAAACTCGAAGACACCGTGTATCTTCACGAAAACATAAAATCAAGCAAGATCGCGATATTGAAATGGGCGGATCACAGCACCTGCCGCACCGTCCCCGAAATCGGCTACAAAGTCGCGAACGAGTTTTTCAAAACTCTTTGATTTTCAAAACGACAACACAAAAAACCACGCAAATTGCGTGGTTTTCGTTTATTTTTTCGGGTTTTTGTTATTTTTTGAACGAAACGGTGATTTCCGTACCCGCGCCGAGCGTTGACGACAGGGTGAGTTTTGCACCGTACAGTTCCGCAACGTGCTTCACAATCGAAAGCCCGAGTCCGGTACCGCCGGTTTCGCGCGAGCGGGATTTGTTCACACGGTAAAACCTTTCGAAAATTCTCGATTGATTTTCTTCGTCGATGCCGATGCCGTCGTCTTTCACTTTGAGCGTAACTTTGTCCGCGCTTTCGCTTACGGAAACGAACACGTGACCGTCGTCATCGTTGTAGCGCACCGCGTTTTCCATAAGGTTTTTGACAAGTTCGTACGCGTGGTCTTTTTCCATTTCGACTGTGCCGCCGCCCGAAATTTCGATACTCACGTTTTTGGCGCGGGCAAGGGCGGAGATACTTTCTTCCGCGTCGCGGGCAACCGCGACAAGGTCGACTTTTTCGACAATCGGCGTTTTTGTGGTTTCGAGTTTCGACAGGTTGAGCATATCGTCGATGAGCGACACGACGCGGTTGACTTCCTTGTCGATTTTTGCGGAAAGCGTTTTAATATCGCCGTCTTTCGACTTCATTCCGATTACGTCGTTGAAGCCTTTGATTGCGGTAAGCGGGGTTTTGAGTTCGTGCGAGGCGTTTGCAAAAAACTCGCTGCGGATTTCTTCGCCTTGTTTCACCGCGGTGATGTCTGAGAGCACGATTATCGTCATGCCGCCGTCAAGACAACGTATCGACGTGAGATATACGTCGTGCGCCGCCGTCGTGAATTCAAAAACCTTGTTAATGCGCTCGTTCACTGCGTCGGAAACCGCGGAAATAAACTTTTCGTTTGCGGAAAGCACGGTGTAGTTTGAGGAAATTGCGTCGTTTTTGACGTCAAAGACAAGTTTTGCGTTGTCGTTCATGACTTCGATATTCCCGTCCGCGGTGATAACGACGATGCCGTCGGACACGTTGTTCAGGATATAATCAAGTTTTTTGTTGTCTTCGGAAACCGTAGTTATCGTGTCGGAAAGTTTTTCGCCGATATCGTTGATTTCCGACATCATCTTGTTGATTTCGGGGTCTTTTTCGGACGGCGTGGACGGCGTAAACGTGCCGTTGTTCAACGCGATAAGGCTGTTTTTGATTTCAGCCATAGGCTTCACAAGGCTTTTCGTCAGCACGACGCTTAAAATAACCGCCGCGATAATTGCCGCAATCAGTACGTAAAAGTTCGGAAGAATCGTGCTTGTCGCGTAAAGGTTCACGCTGTCGACGGGGGTTGAAACGCGCACGAATACATAGTCGTCCGCGGACAAATCCACTTTCACCGCAGAGTACACCATATCCTTGTTCGTCGTGTCCGAGCGGCGGGTGACCGCAACGGGTTTTCCGTGTAAGGCGGCGACGATTTCTTTGCGGTCGATGTGGTTTTCCATGTTTGAAACGTCCGCCGTTTCGCTGTCGGACAAAACTTTACCGGCTTTGTCGACGACGGTCACGCGGTAGTCTTTCGGGACGTTTTTCACGACTTTGTCGGAAGAAGTGTAATTTTCGGCGTAGATATTCGCAACGTCGATAATCCTTTCTTCGGCTTGTTTTTTATAAATTGATTTTGTGATCGATATGCCGCTCAAAAACAAAATAAGCAGGGCAAACACGACGATTATAACGTTTGTAACGATAATTTTCTTTTTCATATTATTTTAGTGAGTAGCCGACGCCGCGAACGGTAACGATTTTCGCGTCGGCATGACTTATGGCTTTTCTCAGTTCCGCGACGTGAATGTCAAGGGTGCGGGTTTCTCCGTAATCCTTTCCCCATACGGCGTCCAGAATATCGTTTCTGCGTACGACGTTTTCGTGGTTTTGAACAAGCAGTTTCAGAAGGTCGTATTCCTTGACGGTGAGATCGACGGGCGCGTCCGCCACGTAAACTTCGTGTTTAGAATCGTCAATTCTGATGTCTTTATACGACAAAACGTCGGATTTTTTTGTTTTTTTTCTGATATTTGCGTTGATTCTTGCGATGATTTCCAAAATTCCGAAAGGTTTTGCGACGTAGTCGTCCGCGCCGAGGTTAAGTCCTTTCACCTTGTCGATTTCCGCGCCTTTCGCGGACACCATAATGACGGCGACGTCGGAAAGTGCGGGCGTCGATTTTATGCGTTTCAGGATTTCAAACCCGTCTGCGCCTTCCAGCATTACGTCCAGAAGAATAACGTCGGGCGTTGCGTTTTTAAGGGCTGCGAAAAGTTCATTTTCGTTCTGAAAACAATGCGCGTCGAAACTTCCTTCCAACGAGTATGAATAAACTTCGCGTATGGATTCTTCGTCGTCCACGCAAAACACGACGGGTTTTCTTTCGTTCATAATATCTCCTAAAATCGTTTTCCCGTTGCGGCGTATTCCGCCCATTCGCCGATATTGACGGCGTGGTCGCCGATTCTTTCAAGATACTTTGCAATCATCATGAAAAGTATCGCCTGGTCGGCGGCGTCGGGATTTTGTCTTATCAGCGCGATTAAATCGTTTTTTACCGTTTCAAAAAGTTTGTCGATGTTATCGTCGCGTTTGTCGAGTTCGCTTGCGGCTTCGACGTCGCGGTTGATGTAACTTTGCACGCCATCTTTCACCATGGATACCGCGTATTTCGACATAAGTTCGATATGTTCGGGCTCTTTTATGAAACTTTCGTCCGGAAAATGCAGTGATATTTCGGCGATATCCGACGCCTGATCGGCAATCCTTTCAAGGTCGGTAATCATTTTAAGCGCAGCGGATATATCGCGAAAATCGCTTGCGACAGGGTGTTCCATCAAAAGGATTTTCAGACAATCCTGTTCGATATCACGTTCCGTCGCGTCAATGTTTTTGTCGTTATCCATTACTTCGCGCGCTAATTTTTTGTCGCGGGTTTTCAACGCTTGCACGGATTTTTCAATGGAAAGTTCCGTTTCGCGACACATTTTCGTCAGTTTTCCGAAAACCAGAGCAAGTTCCGCTTCGTATTTGCTTCTTACACTCATTATATATTATCTCCTTTACGTTTTCAAGTATAATCGATTAACCGAATCTTCCCGTGATATAATTTTCGGTGCGGATATCTTTCGGCGCGCCGAAAAGCGTTTCGGTGTCGGCGTATTCAACAAGTTCTCCAAGCAGAAAAAACGCGGTATTGTCGGCAATTCTCGTGGCTTGTCCCATATTGTGCGTTACGATAATTATCGTAAGTTCCTTTTTGAGTTCTTCGCAAAGTTCCTCGATTTTCCCGGTCGAGATGGGATCGAGCGCGGACGTAGGTTCGTCCATAAGAAGAATTTCGGGCGAGGCGGCAAGGGCGCGGGCGATGCAAAGTCGTTGCTGCTGTCCGCCGCTTAATCCGAGCGCGCTTTTTTTCAGGCGGTCTTTCACCTCGTCCCAGATGCTTGCTTTTTTCAATGACGATTCCACTATTTCGTCAAGTTCCGCTTTCTTTTTAATTCCGAAAGTGCGGGGCGCAAACGCGATATTGTCGTAAACGCTCATCTGGAACGGATTGGGTTTCTGAAACACCATGCCGACGTTTTTCCTTAAAAGGTTCACGTCCGTGGACTTGTCGTAAATGTTAAGGCTTCCGATTTTGAATTCGCCGCTGATTTTGCAACCCTCGATAAGGTCGTTCATTCGGTTGAAACATTTAAGGAAAGTCGATTTTCCGCACCCCGACGGACCTATGAATGCCGTTACCTTTTTTTCGGGAATGACGACGTTTATGTCCTTTAAGGCGTGGAAGTCGCCGTAATATAAATTACAATTTTTCACGCTGATATCGTTTGAATCGATGTTATTTTCAGTTATTTCGTCTTTTAATTCAATTTCGTTGTTCATTTAACTTCTCCCATGGACTTTCTGATAAGACTTCCCGCGCCCGTTGCGACAAGGTTTATCGCGACGACGAGTATCAGTAACACGACTGCGGTTGCCGCCGCGGCGTCGGGATATCCGTGACTTGAAAAGTAGTATATGTCAAGGGCAAGGCTCGTGCCGGGCGAGAGCGCCGATTCGGGAATTTTGTTGACCACCATTCCGATTGTCAAAATCAGCACCGCGCTTTCGGAAATCACGCGTCCGATTGCAAGGATAATTGCCGTAACTATACCGCTTGACGCCGACGGCAGCACGACTTTGAAAATCGTTGCGACCTTGCTTGCGCCGAGTGCGTACGCGCCTTCGCGTAAACTCATCGGCACCGCGATAAGGCTTTCTTCGGTCTGACGGACGATGACGGGAAGTATCATAATCGCAATCGTCATGCCGCCGCCCAGAATCGTGTATCCCATTTTGAAAGTTACGACAAAGATAAGATATCCGAACAAGCCGTAAACAATCGACGGAATCCCCGCAAGCGTTTCTGTCGCGACGCGGATAATTTTCACGAGTTTTCCTTTGTTTTGCATATATTCAACAAGGAAAATCGCGCTGCCAACGCCCAAAGGTATGGAGATTGCCGACGCAATAAGAATGATTTCAATCGTGCCGACAAGCGCGGGCAGAATAGACGGGGAGTTTGAATAATCGCCGAACAGTAATTCGGAATTAAGTTTTGAAACGCCATTTATGAGAATGTAAAGCGTAACTGCGATAAGCGCCGCAACGGACACGACCGCGCAGATTATCGAGATTATTTTCAGCACTTTGTAAAAGGCGATTATCGTTTGTCTTTTGTTCATTTTTCCACCGCCTTTTTAACTTTTTTGCGCTTTTTTTCACGTTTCTCGCCTTTAAGCAGGGCAAAACTTGTATTGAGCATTAAGGTGAAAACAAAAAGTACCACGCCCGTTGCGATAAGCGCGCTCAACGCGTCGCCCGAAAGTTCCATTGCGCCCATCGCGATATTGCCGGTCATTGTACGCACGCTCTGAAAAATACTTTTCGGCATTTCGGGACTGCCGCCGATGACCATAATTACCGCCATCGTTTCGCCGAGAGCGCGTCCAATCGACAATACGATTCCTGCAAAGATTCCGCTTTTTGCCGCGGGTACGACAACCTTGAAGGTCGCTTGTTCTTTCGTCGCGCCGAGCGCAAGGGCGTTTTCGTAATATGCGGTATCAACGCTTCGAAGCGCGTCGTACGCAACGCTCACGATTGTCGGAAGAATCATTATCGCAAGCACAACCGACGCCGACGCTATGCCGTATCCGACGCCGTTTTTCGACACGTAGTCGCGCATAAACGGGACGATAAGCGTCATACCGAACAATCCGTAAATGACCGACGGAATCCCCGCAAGCAGGTTTACCATTTGTTTAATCGGCGCGACGAGTTTTTTCGGCACGAATTTGTAAAGAGCGATCGCCGTGAATAATCCGATTGTCACGCCGATGATAACGGACAGGGCGGTAACGTACAGGCTTGTTACGATCATCGGGAATATTCCGTATTTCGGATTGTCTGCAAGCGGCGCCCACTCTTTGCCGAATATGAAATTTGAAAAACCGACTTTCGAAATAAGCGGAATCCCGCTTGTAAACAGGAATACGCCGAGCGCAAGGGCGTTTTCGTAATATGCGGTATCAACGCTTCGAAGCGCGTCGTACGCAACGCTCACGATTGTCGGAAGAATCATTATCGCAAGCACAACCGACGCCGACGCTATGCCGTATCCGACGCCGTTTTTCGACACGTAGTCGCGCATAAACGGGACGATAAGCGTCATACCGAACAATCCGTAAATGACCGACGGAATCCCCGCAAGCAGGTTTACCATTTGTTTAATCGGCGCGACGAGTTTTTTCGGCACGAATTTGTAAAGAGCGATCGCCGTGAATAATCCGATTGTCACGCCGATGATAACGGACAGGGCGGTAACGTACAGGCTTGTTACGATCATCGGGAATATTCCGTATTTCGGATTGTCTGCAAGCGGCGCCCACTCTTTGCCGAATATGAAATTTGAAAAACCGACTTTCGAAATAAGCGGAATCCCGCTTGTAAACAGGAATACCGTTATCGTTATAAGCGCACCTACGGAAAAAACTGCTGAAAGGAAAAAGATCCCTTTCATCAGCTTTTCTCTGGCGTTTATGAATTTATAAAATTTGCCCATATCAGTTTGCGGACGCTTGTTTCCAGGTTTTCACCGCATTTTCGCCGGCGTCGACGTCGTAAATGTTTTTAAGCGTTGCAAGCGATACGTTTTCAATGGGGTTTGCTTTGTTTACGATGATTGCGATGCCGTCCATGCAGACTTCGTAATACGTGCAACCTTCGGCTTTTGCGGGTTTGAAAACTTCCGAAATCATACCGAAATCTACAACTCCGTTCTTCGCATCGTTATAGCCCTGGCTTGAACCGGTGCCGCCGACGTTGATTCTTACGCCGCCCTGAATTTGTTCAAACTTTTTCGCAAGTTTTTCCATAAGCGGGGTAAGAGAAGTGCTGCCCGTGATGTTAATCGTTCCCGACAGACCTTGCTGGATTTGATATGCGGCGGTGTCGTCGTGAGATACTACGTAGCCTTCGTTTGTGATAATACTTTGTGCATCACTGCTTTTAATGAAGTCGAAGAACGCTTAATGTTTTTAAGCGTTGCAAGCGATACGTTTTCAATGGGGTTTGCTTTGTTTACGATGATTGCGATGCCGTCCATGCAGACTTCGTAATACGTGCAACCTTCGGCTTTTGCGGGTTTGAAAACTTCCGAAATCATACCGAAATCTACAACTCCGTTCTTCGCATCGTTATAGCCCTGGCTTGAACCGGTGCCGCCGACGTTGATTCTTACGCCGCCCTGAATTTGTTCAAACTTTTTCGCAAGTTTTTCCATAAGCGGGGTAAGAGAAGTGCTGCCCGTGATGTTAATCGTTCCCGACAGACCTTGCTGGATTTGATATGCGGCGGTGTCGTCGTGAGATACTACGTAGCCTTCGTTTGTGATAATACTTTGTGCATCACTGCTTTTAATGAAGTCGAAGAACGCTTTGTTAAGACCGCTTTGTACGTTTTCTTCTTTGTAAACGACGTTAAGAGGACGGGCAAGGCGATATGCGCCCGATTTGATGTTTTCGACCGTCGGCGCAACGCCGTCAACTTTGATTTTTTTGACGTCGTCCGTCACGAATCCGAGGCTGTCGTATCCGATTGCAAGGGGATTGCCTTTGACTTCCGCCATGATTGCGTCGGTCGAACTCAATACGATTGCGCCCGATACGTCCTTTTTGCCTTTAAGTCCCAAAAATTCCATGATTGCCGACTTTGTGCCGCTGCCGTCGGTGCGCGTTACTACGCTGATATTTTTGTTTTCGTCGAATTTGCTTGTCTTATTGCAGGCGCACAGGCACGTCAGAAGAGTTGCCGTCATAAGTAAGCACGATATTATCAATACGATTTTCATTTTCTTTTTCATAAATTGTCTCCTTTTTACTGATTACGCCTTCATTGTAGGAAATCCCGGAAAAAGAAAAAAGTATGTTTCGGTAACGAAAACGTAAAGTTTTTGTAAAGTCGTAAAGCCTTGTCGCAAATTGATTTTTAATTTGTTTTACTTTGTATATTTATTGTGATAAGATATAAATGATTATTTTTACAGGAGCGTTTTTATGTTTTCCACTTACGAAAGAAAAAATATTTATAAAGAAGCTGACGAAAATACCTTAAAGGCGATTTTCGATTATTCCGAGGGCTACAAACGTTTTCTCGACAACGGCAAGACCGAAAGGGAAACCGTCGAATATACCATCGAAATGCTGAAAAAAGCGGGCTATAAGGAATATAAGCTCGGCGACAAAATCAATCCGCACGACAAACTTTATTTCAATAACCGCGGCAAAGCGTTGTTCATCGTGAAAGCGGGCAGCGCGGAAAAAATCAAAGAGGGCGTGAGAATTCTCGTCGCGCACGTCGACAGCCCCCGTCTTGACCTGAAACAGGTCCCCCTTTACGAAAAGAGCGAACTTGCCTTTTTGAAAACGCATTATTACGGCGGCATCAAAAAGTATCAATGGCTCACGATTCCTCTTGCGTTGCACGGCGTCGTCGTGAAAGCGGACGGCATGAAAATCAACATTAAAATCGGCGAAAAGGATACGGATCCCGTGTTTTATATCACCGACCTTCTTCCGCACCTTTCGCAGGAGCAGGTCAAAAAGACAATCGGCGAAGGCTTCGACGCGGAAAATATGAATCTTGTTGTCGGAGGCTTATCCATTTCCGGCGAAGACAAAGATGCCGTAAAGAAAAACGTGCTTTCAATCCTTATGAAAGAGTACGGAATGAGCGAGGAAGACTTTTTGTCTGCGGAACTCGAAGTCGTGCCTGCTTTGAAGGCTCGCGACGTCGGTTTCGACAGGGCGTTCGTCGCGGGATACGGTCACGACGACAGAGTTTGCGCTTATCCCGAAATCACCGCAACCCTCGACACCGCAACCGACAGAACGGTTATGACGATCCTTGCCGACAAGGAAGAAATCGGCTCGGAAGGCACGTCGGGCATGCAGTGCGTGATTATCACCGACATTCTGGACGAAATTGCCAAAAACTTCGGCGTATTGCCGTCGGTACTTCGCGAAAACTCGCTTTGCCTTTCGGCGGACGTCACCGCAGGCTTCGATCCCGACTTCGCGTCCTGCTTTGAAGACAACAACGCAAGTTTCGTAAATAAGGGCGTCGCAATGTGCAAGTTCACCGGCGCACGCGGCAAATCGGGCAGCAACGACGCGTCTTGCGAATTCGTAGGATACGTCCGAAAACTTTTCAACGAAAACGGCGTAATCTGGCAAACCGCGGAACTCGGAAGAGTCGACCTCGGCGGTGGCGGAACAGTTGCGAAATACATCGCCAAAAACAATATCGAAACGGTTGACGTCGGCGTACCCGTGCTTTCGATGCACGCGCCTTACGAACTCATAAGCAAAGCGGACATTTATTCGGCGCACCTTGCTTTCTCGGCATTCATCAAAGACTAAAACGTTTTCCACACAAGGACGGCTTCATCGCCGTCCTTTTTTATGTGACGAATTCGGTACATTCAATGACATATTATGTAAAATAGAAAAAATGAAGGAGATAAATTATGATTACTGATTATTTTTTAGATGAAAGGTTAAGAATAAAATACGATGAAATTGCCGAAGAAAAATTCGGAAGCGAATTTATTTTTTACGCTTTGCAGTATAAAGAAGAATTCGAGGAATATGACAAAAATCTGAAAATTTTCAAATATTTATTCTCGCTCGGCGACGAAGCACGCATATGTTTATGGAATACTATTGCCAACCCCATCCTTTTTGATGATATATATAAAAATATTGAACGGGACGATTTAACAAAAGAAGAATTTGCTTTTTTTGAAAATATTCATAATACATTTAAAGAACTAAAAACTAAATATAACGAAGTTTACAACGGGGTAATCAACATTAACGATGCTTTTGAAACCGAAAGACTAGTATTAAAACCGTGCGACGAATCTTCAAATAACATAATGTTGGATTATTGCAAGAAAAATCTAAATCAATTTAAAGATTTGTATAAAATCGATAATTTTAACGAAAATAAATTACCGGTTGGCGTCGGTTGCAGTTCAAAACTAAAATTCTCAATATTTTTGAAAGACTCAAACGAACTTATCGGTACGATCGATCTGGACGATTGTATTTGCGAAGTAAAATACGTATTGGACGTTTTTATATTCGATAAATTCAGGGGAAAAGGGTATGCGACGAAGCACGCATATGTTTATGGAATACTATTGCCAACCCCATCCTTTTTGA
>ERZ1024347.22-NODE-22-length-10907-cov-25.861408_pt1 | contig 10907 bp, 13 predicted proteins | sample MGYA00520790_ERZ1024347 | MGnify/ENA primary metagenome ERZ1024347 (study PRJEB33242, sample SAMEA3444256) | Homo sapiens | biome: Host associated; feature: Gastrointestinal tract; material: Stool | place: Uganda | collected 2011-01-01 ...
TAACACGGTGTCTCAGTGGCTAAACGATTGCTACTGTGCGGTCTCTACACCTAGCTAAATAGCTTCATTATTAAAATTATGTAGTAATATTATATATATGACTAAACACTAAGCCTAGTAATTATGAAGCTATTTTAGTTCAAATTAAGTATTAAAAAAGGCTAACGCTATGGTTAACCTTAATATAATTAGATATTGATGAAGTCTTCACAGAACCATTTCATATTATCAGATACTTCTTTAACTGCCAAAGTAGCTTTAGTTATAGCATTAAAAGAATTATCAAATATATTTCAACCTAAACCTGTTAAATATGTAATTGCTTCGTCAATAGTGTTTACATTATCAGGTAAAGGCACATTACATATCTTTAAGTTATCTTTAACACGTTTATCATTAATATCTGTAGCTATTCAAGCATCACGTATTGCTTTACATTCACTAAGCGACCATGTGTTACTATAAACTATAGTGCCAGTCTTTTTAATAGTTTTTATCTGTCAAACAGCTGGTTCAGACGCAGTGTGAAATGTTTGTAAGTCATCAATTACTAAATACTTACTTTTTGTAGCAACTATGACGGTTGTATCGCCTAACCAATTGTATTTAACTCAATTAGTAAGACCTGGTATGCCGCCTGCCGCAATATAATCTTTATAAGATAGATGCATAATTATCACCTACCTAGATAGTTGTAACTGTATCACTAACACGAACTATATTAACTGTTGAACCTTCAATTACTGCTTGCCATATACTGCCATTATATACAATTTTAGCAGGATTATTACTATTTTCAGTATCACTGACGAAACCAAAATAGAATTGATCAGCTTTTGGCTTTAATAACGCTGTTAAGTCTTGTAAACTATCTACAACTAAATTATTACTAGATATATATTCTAATTGTATAGTATTTATTTCAGCTTCTAAAACAATTGTATGTCTATATAAATCAATATTACCTGTGCCAATAATTGATTGATTACCGAATAATGTTTTAACATTGTCTTCACTAATAAAAGTTTCATTAGCTGTTTTAATTCTTAATTGGTCAGTGTCTCTATCGTAAGTAAGCGTATGACTAGTGCCACTATTATTATATAAAGCTGTTAAATACATAGAATCTTCGTCAGTATTACCAACATATAATTCTATATTACCTGTATCAAAGACAAGCACAGGTTTTTTACTGTTAATTACTTCAACAATTTTAGACCATGGTTCATGTTTACTTGCTTGTTCTAATATTTCATCTTGAAAACTAAATTCGCCGTTTAAGATAATATACTTATCAAGTTCTGCGGCGTTTAATGTCATTCTTTTCATTATTATTACCTCCATAGAAAAGAAAAGGCCTAGTCTAGTATAACCAGACCAGACCTAAAGTTCTTTAAATTATTATTCTGCTTTAAATACGTGAACTGCTGTAAACTTTGAAATAAAGCCAGTATATTCACTGTGTTCAAATAAGTTAACGAAATCACTAAATGCGTTTTCTTGTGGTTTAGTTGTTAAATAGTCTTTGTGTAATTTAACACCACGGCTATCAAGCATAACTGCGAAAACTTTTTCGTCAGCAGAACCGAAGTCATCAACAACTTTAACACGGCAAGGCATTGCGATTTTGTCTAAATGATAAGCACCTGTTAATGTATCAACTTCTAATGAAGGTAATACGCCTTTCTTTACATATAAAATTAAATTTGATTCAGGTGTTTTACCAATTAATGTTTTTGATAAACAGTTGCCTTCATTAGCGAATTCAAGGTTTTCTTTAATTGTTTTAACTTCTTTAATGAAAGCTTCACCTGTTGCTGTATCAGTTGGTACTGCGATAGTTGAAACAATTTTACCTGCGTTTGCGTCTGCTTCAACAGCTTTAGTAATCATATTGCCGATTAATTGTTTCTTTAATGCGAAACGGTATAAAGAACCACTGTCAGCAAACTTTTCTGTGACTTTAGCAATCATATTACCTGCTGCTTCTGCGTTAATTGCGCCACGTTCAACATTGTCATATGGTATAGTTGTTGGTAATACTTTTCTACCTAATGAATAACTATAACATGGTTCTTCTGTATCAGGTAAGTAAGGTTTTAATGCTGCTTCTGCGTAGCCTGTGCCAGAATTATCAGGTGCTTTGAAATCAACAGGCATTGTTAAGTCAATGAAGTATTCTTCAATTGTTTTACCTAATGGTAAGTCATCACCACTTAATTCAGGTAAACTATCTTGAAATTCGCCGTCTAATGTAATCATTTTACCGACTTTATCAAGAACTTTATATAAGTTGTTGTGTGTTTCTTGCCATGCGCCTGCTTGTTGTGCTGCGGCTACATAGCTAGTTGCGAAAGTTTTTAAACTTTCTAATGTCATTTTAGCCATAATTATTAACCTCCAAATAGCTTTTATTTATTGTTTTTCATGAATTCAGCTAAGCTTTCTTCAAATGTCATTGCTTTAGTTGGTTCATTATTAGTTTGTGCTGTTGGCTTTACGCTTGTATGTAAAACTACATCACGATAACTGTCTAATAATTCTTTGTTTTTATCTAACAGTTCTTGTTGTTCTGCTGCAACTTCGTCAAGTTTAGCAGTAATTTTGGCAGCTGATTCAATTGCCGTTTTATCTTCTGCGTTGGCAAACATATCAGATACCATGTTTCTTAATTCGTCAAGTTTCATATTAATCACCTTCAATAATATAGTGTCGTTGTATAACACTACCTTTCGTAATAATATTATACAACAGACACAATAAAAAGTCAAGTTTACTTACCGTCTTTTTCGTTTATCTTATCTTTTACTTTATTAATGCTGTCATTTGCGGTGTCAAGTATATCAACTGCTTCATCGGCATCAATCTTACCATCGTCTTTCTTAGCTTCAATTACTTTCTTGACAACAGGAAAGATTAATGACCATAAGAAACAGAAAACTGCGAAACCAAATTGTAGATAACCAAGTAATGTTTCAGCCGTAATACCAAATGATACCGCCATTGCGCCAAGCACAGGTGATAAAATGTCATGATGTTGTGTGTTCATACCTTTATAGCCTCCTAGTTTTAAGCACTAAATATAATGAATCGGTCAAATTCATTGCTTCATTCACTATATAAGTTTCTTAAATTATCTTTAACTTCTTTTAGTCTTGCTATTGGTGTAGCGACATCGGCAGAAGTTTCAATAGCCGTAATATTAGTAAGATGGTTATCAGTATCAAAATCGCCGCCATCTTGTGGTGTATCATTAAATTTTGTTGTTGATTTTGAACTAATTTGATTTAATAATTTAGCTTCTTGGTCTTTATAAGCCTTGATTAAATAGATATATCTATCTTTTGTTTCGTGAAGCCACTTATAGATGCGGCCAAAATAGTCTAATGATTCATTAACAACTTCTTGGTCAGTTGGTTTTTCTTCGCCGCACCATGGCATTGTGAACGTATCAATATAGAAAAGTGGCATATCGTAATATTCAGGTCATAAGTAATTCTTGAATAGTTCTTTTGTTTCATCTGTATCTTCATCGAAAGTATAATGACGACCAACTTTTTCATAAACAGCTTTAATAAAACCAAATAGACCACCATCTTTGCTAATCATATATAAGGCATCACTTTCATTACCTTGAATTATTTCAAGTATATCTGCCATTGAATAATAGTTTCTAATTGTTATTTGGTTTATCATTGTCGATACCTCCGTTTAGTTCTTCGTGAACACTTTGAACAGGTTTAACACGTGGTTCAATAGTAATTTTGCGACCAAAGACACGGTTAATTTGGTCAAGCCACTTGTTAATTTCAGTTTCTATTGCTTCGCTATAATTGTTAATGATATCGTTATTAGCATTAGCGGCGTCAGTAGTAATGTGCGACTTTTCAAGTTGACTATCATTATTATCAATGCCGAAGAAACTATAAAGTTCATGTTCAATATCACGTTTATATGCGCTTAACTTATCAATAATATATGGTGTTTGTGTCGCAAAAGATTGAATTTTAGCAATGTCTTCTAAATCAGCGAAAACTACTACTTCATTATTTAAGATACGTCTAACAATATCAGCCATCTTTTGTTTATCTACTGCGTCAACACCAAGTAAAAACGGCATCTTTTGTAATTGTAAGTTTGTATTGATAACCATTTCAACTTGAACTATGCGGTCTACATAATAGTTGACTATTGCCGCGATAGACTTATGATTAGGTTGACACCAGCCAATAACTGCGTCTTTATTAACTATCATTGGTTTGCTTGGTATAATTTCAGTAGAAACACCATGTTCATTATTAAGTGTAATTACTTCTGCGAAATTATACATATTAACTTGTTCTTGTGCTCAAGTTGAAAAACCAAGTAAGTCAGTGTTCTTGATTTTAAATGCTGCCGCGGTGCCATCACACCAAAACTTGCGCATGATATAGTTTTCTTCTTGTTCTTTAATATCTTCGTCTAAGCCATTTCAAATGTATTTAGACATTCATAAGTTGTAAAATCTATTAATTAAGTTTTGTCTAGTATTGGCTTGTAAGACGGCTACTTGTTCAGCAAAACCGTCATTATTATCGCCGCATACACTAGACCAAAAAGCATACTTGTTTGTTTTCTTTTTAGCCATTGTTGTTTACCTCCGTTATAATATGCTAACTTCTCAGTTTTCAAGTTCTTGATTTCAATCATAAACGCCATTATGACTATGATATACTGTAATGCCGCTTTCATATCGTGCTTTAACATCATCAATATAATCATTGTATGGTGTATCGCCTTCTTCATTAAAGACAGGTGAACATTGAATGAAGTTGAACCAATATCTACTTTGTAAGTCTGGCTTTTCTAGTTTGTTATGTTTATAACCTGTATAATAGAATAAGTCAGCAACTAGTTTTTCATCTTCTGGTCTTAGTTTATAAGTAATAATCTTAAGTCTATTGCCATTGTAATCGCTTAATAAGTCTAAGTCATCACTACCAATAACAGAAGTTGCTTGTTGTTTTAATTCATTTTGCTTTTGTTCTATTGCTTGACCTGCTTGATAATTACTATAGAAAGCATTAATTAATGAAGACGCAGTTGAAGCCGCAGTAGATATAGCACTAGTTAATGAAAAGCCTTTAATTGCTTTAGATGTAGCACCTAAACTACCTTTTTGACCAGACTTTTTACCTGTTGCCTTGTCAACATTATATTCAGGTATAGCGAATTGAAAGCCTGCTGAAACTGCCGAAATACCTGTGCCAAGTAAAGACATAGCTAATTGTTCATGTCTAACCTTTTGGTCATAGTTATAACCTGTTCGCATATAGTTAATATAGTCATTACTATAGATTGTTTCTTCATTATTGCGATTAATAATTAAATATGGTTCATAATCGCTTTCTTTATACATATAACCACCATCAGTATCAAACTTAAACATAAAGCGGCTATTAATTGTGCTTGTCATTTTAAAGTTAATACCAACTGTAATGTCTACATCAGTATAATCACGTATGTTTTCAAGTTTAACTTCTTTCGCAAAACTATCATAAACAAACTTATAAGTAAAGAAGCTACTGTTATAAAGTTTTGATTCATTATAATCGTTTCTAACCGCGGTTGTATCAATAGCAGAAGCATTAACAAAGTACGAAGTTAAGCTAGCATCATACATATTATTATTTGAAAAGCCTTTTGAAACTGCCGTGTTTTTAAGTTTTAATAAACCACCAATTACTTGCCAATCATCACCAAATTCGTAATGACCATTAGTATAATTAAATTTAACAGGTGAATAAGGTAATTTAATAATCTTCATTATCTTACTATCTGTTCTATCAATATCATTAAAAGACATAATAGTTGCGCCGACACCAGCATAGATAGGTAATGTTTGACTTAAGTTTACTATTGCTGTATCAGCACTAATATAATAAGCTTGACCATAACGTAAGAAGTTGCCGCTAATTGAAACTGATTGACATTCGGCAACATTATAATTACCAAATGCGGCTTTTGCTGCGCCTTTGTTAGGTAATGTAGGCACAGTTGTTGATTGATTAAATACGTCAGTTGTAATACCTGTTGGTTGATAAGAACAGACATCAGTAAACTGTAAACCATAATACATTTTATTATCTTTGCGGTATAACATAAGACCATTCATTTGACGGTCAGCTAATGTTATATCACCAGCTTTTCTAACATCCATTCGATATGTGCCATTAATGTCATTGAAAGTTGTTGTAGCACCATTAATAGTTAATTTAAAGCTACCACCAACATTATCTGCGCCTGTGAAGTAATAAAATCTATCTTCAAGTAAGTCATTAACTGTAAGTTCACGTGCTTGTTCACTACCACCACCGACAGCAATCTGTTCACTAGCGCATAGATAACAAGAAACTGCGTTGTTTAAGTTAGTTGTGCTTAATTCATCTGCGGTTTTATACATTAAATACCAATCTAAATCGCTATTCATTATTCTGACGTCTTCACTATCTTCTATTACTTTTGGCAATGTTAAGCCTTCGTTTTCATAGTCAATTACACGCGCGATATAACCATTGACTTTCTTTAATCTGTCGCGGTGTTCACGTTGAATGGCGGTTTTAGCATTAAAAGTTAAATCGTTTCTAAAAGTATTAATACTATCAATAGATAAAGTAAGTTTAACTGTTTCTTGACCACTTCATTCTGTGTTTAAAATAAAGTAATACCAGATTTTGCCGTCTTGTTGAATAGTTAAGTAATTACCTAAGTTATGACCGCTAATTACAACTTGTTTAACATTAATCTTCATTATTAAGTCTAATGCTAATTGCTGATATTGAAAGTTATCAGAACTATAATGCGGTCTTAAAGTTGCTAAATATTCATCTAGGTTATCAACTAAAGCGTTTCTGGCAGGTGTTAAATGTGTTTGATATATTCTAATTTTACATGTTGCCATTTGATATACCTCCGTATATCATTATTATAGTATAGTTATAATAAAAAGTCAAGTTTAATCGCCAATGAAATTAGTAGTTCAGCGACTAGCACTTGCTTAGTGAACGAATGTGAACTAATGAATTGCTACAAAAGCGAACTACAAAAAAACGTCTATAGATAACTATAAACGTCTTCTAACATATATTGCGCGTCAATACAATTATAGGTAATCTGCCTATTATTCATTGCTTGTTTTAGCGCAAAAGTTGTTAATGCCATATCTTTACTGAACTTAACTGAACCGTCAATCATATCACCAAAGTTAAATACAATTATTTTGCGGTTTTTGCTTACTTTTGCTAACCAGTCTTCTTTATGCTTACAACACCAAAACTTATATGACTTGTCTTGCGAAACGCCGCTATGAATACTAATAAAATCACGACCAAGCTTGAAAACCATCTTTAATTTAAAACCACGTGGTTCGAACTTTTGTATACGTATATTGGCATCATTAACTGCTTCACCGTTGAAGGCATAACGTCTATAAGCGTCATCGAATTGATACATACTGTTGGCAGCCAATATCTTTTTCTTCAATTCTTCTGGCACTTGAAAGCAGTTAACACAATAGTTATCACCGACTATAAAAGCACCTGGCTTTAGTTTTCTAGTGTCAACGTCTAAGCCTATAAAAAAAGGGCAATAGACACTATAAGGGTTAGCGGCAGCGATAATACGTATTGGTTTAGTAGCTTCACGATTATAAGTGGTATATATCTCCTGAACTAAGAAGTATTCATCGGCAGTTAAATACTTTTCATTACCGCGTAGATTAACAATGAATTCATCAAAGAACATATACTTAACATCTTTAATCATTAACGATTTAATACGCGACATAGGTGTGCTAATACCAATAATACGAATAAACAATGGCAATCGTGCGCCGCTTTGTCAACTATATTCAACATCTGCTTTACCTATTCTAATATCAACTACACCTTGCTTAATATCACCTGACTTATATACTAATTGAACTGGTTCATCTAAGAACTTGTTTAATACTTCTTCTATGCCGTCAATGTAAACAGAAGTAATATCAGCTATGCGGCGTCGTAGAACAATTGATGGTCTGTTTTCATATTTTCAAGCTTTTCATAACAATATTAAGCTATCTACTGTTTTGCCGCTTTCACGTTCACCAATAACAAAGTTTCAAGTTTTATTGTAGCTTAATGTGTTTCTTCATCTAAAATGTAAGTTATCGCGATTCTTCATCTTCTATCACCTTCTTTAATTGTTTATAATAGCCAGTCTTTTTTAAATAATCTTCTAAGTTTACTTTGACTGGCTTGTCTTCTTCTATGTAAACTTGTTCTTTGCGAAGCCAAGCTTTAGTTTTAACGAATAAACCTGCGCCTGGTTCTGTCATAATATCTTTTGACCATTCATTACAGTTTGGCACGCCGCTTACCTTACCAAAAGGTTCATTGTTTTCGTCATAACCGATATATTGCTTTGGTGCGAAATGATATACATTATGATAGATGCCGTCGAAGTGTAATTGACCTGGTTCATCGCCAAATTGTTTTAATACTACTTCAGGCACTTCTGTTGGTAAACCATTAAAGAAAACCGCGTCAGTATCATAACCAATTACATCTTCATACTTAAATGAATGTAATAAGGCAGATAACATGCGGCGACCATAGGCAGTAATGAAATCGCCAATAATACAATTATAACGAACTATCTTTCTTTTGCCAACTTTTGTGCCGTCTAAATCTGACCAATAGCCTTGTTTATCAAGTATAGTTCTTTCAAAGCTACCAGGTATATTTTCATTGATTAACTTATAGAAACGTTTAACCGCACCACTAGTTGATTGTCTTTTTTCATATAACTTTTTAATTAAACTACCAAATACTGCGGCGCCATTAAATACACGTTTATACCATAATGTTTCGCCAATGACTAAATCTTTTACATCATAATTTTCTAAGAAAGTTTCATAGTCAATAGAAGTAAGACAATTAAAATAATGTGTAATATCAAACCATTCGTGATTACATTGAACTGTCTTATCTGTTGCGCCGCCTTTATTTGTTGCGTTTTTACTACTTAATAGCGCGAAACCATGTTCTTTTAATCTTGCTTGACCACTAACGATATTATATATAGCTAATCTATGCGGTTTAAAACCTGGTTCAATAACTGGTTCTTCGCTTATTGCAGGAAATTCATTGTTCATTAAAATATAACTATACATTTGGTGAAAGTCTACATGTGTTTCATTTTGAACAAAACCATAAAAGTTAGGCATTAAAGCAGTAGCACCACCAAAAGCAGCTTGTGCGCCATATTCAGCAACAATTCTATTTTTTATACCATTACCATGAATACCATGACAGTCGTTTAATATTGGTAAATTTTGTGCTATAATTTGTGCGCAAGTAGATTTAAGTTTAATACGACCTTTTTCTACATAACTAAAGTGTTCTACTAGTTCATTTGCTAATTCATACATTTCTTCAATTGATACGTCTTCTTTTGTATCAAAGTTATCATAATTATAAAATATTACACCATTTGATAATTCAATGCTATTACAAATTGGTGCTTCTTTACCATATATAACATGTCTTAACCATTTTTGTTTTTCTGTTTTTCTTTTTGCTAGACCATTATAAATTTTAATATTATTTTCTTTTGCTTGCTTAATTAATTGAATACCTTGTGTTTTTAAATCTTGAACAAATACAAAAGTTTGCTTAAGACCAAAGAAGAAGTTTAAGTCTTTATCTAAGGTCTTGAAGCATAAAATATTAATCTTCGTCATCATAATCGTCTACCAATTCTTCATTAGCACTATATTGAAATGCCATTATATCATTAAATAATTTATCAAAAGTTTGATAACTATCAGCAAAACTATAATTTTCTGATTCATAATAAGCTTTTTCTAAATCGCAATATTTAATAATATCACTAACATCTGACCAATTTAAACTAAGTAAATAATCTTGTAATTGTTGTAATTTAGTTATGTCTACATCACCAAAAGTTTCTAATATACGTTCAATAAATCGACTTACAAGCATTGGTTTACGTAATGTCATACTTTCTGCTAATGACATATGTATTGATTTTGGTTTACCAAATGTTGAAGTTATTTTTCTTTCTTTAATTAATCTAACACGTTTTAATCTTGCCATAGTTTTTTGTGTTCTAACTATTTTCTTTGATAAGGCACGATTAACTGCTTGATTTTGTCTAATTTGATTACGCAATTTATTAATTGTCTTTTGATTTTGAACGTCTTTTTGTTTTAATTGTTCAAGTTGCTTAATTAAAGTTTTGTTCTTTAATTGTAATTTACTTACTTCTGCTAAAAGTTGTTCTGCGTTTAAAGATTGTGCTTGTGCCGCTGCTTTACTGATAGCACGTTTTTTCATAATACGTTTATTTGCCATTTATCATCACCACCATTAATAATGTTATTAAATATATTACGCCGAAACAACAAGTTATAAAACTTATTTTAACGTTTCGGTCATTAAATTCTGCCATATTATACATCATACTGAAAAAACCAGCCATGATTATAAAAGCACCAATTGCGAAACTAATTACCATTATCATCACCACCACCTATATATCTATCGAATAATTCATCGATTAGCTTGCCTGCTATATTTTGATTGTCTGTTGTATTAAAGAATACATAATGTATATCTTCTTCTTTATCATATATTGAATCAATTATTAATCGTTTTTGTTTAGTAAAATATAAAAAATGATACTTAATATCTTCACCGTTTTCAATTAAGAATAATACTTTCTTTTTTCTAGTCATCGTTATTACCTTCTATAAAAATACCTTCTAACCTATGTTCATAAATTAGAATATCTAACAATTGTTCAGCTTTCTTTTGATTTTGAACGTCTTTTTGTTTTAATTGTTCAAGTTGCTTAATTAAAGT
>ERZ1024347.23-NODE-23-length-10861-cov-9.157783_pt1 | contig 10861 bp, 7 predicted proteins | sample MGYA00520790_ERZ1024347 | MGnify/ENA primary metagenome ERZ1024347 (study PRJEB33242, sample SAMEA3444256) | Homo sapiens | biome: Host associated; feature: Gastrointestinal tract; material: Stool | place: Uganda | collected 2011-01-01 ...
TTTTCAAACCGCTGCTTATCAAACTGTTGCCGAAAGTGAACAAATCGGCGGCGTCGCTTCTCGGCGCGACGGTGGCGTTTGTAACGCCGTCCGACAAGGAAAACCTTGATTTACCGTCAAACGCGATAAGGATTGTTGCAAGAATTTCGGGAAACTATTACAACAAAATCGACGACCTTGTGGACGAATTTACCGCGTTTGCAAAAGAATTCGGGGCGGAAACGAAAGTCGTGTCAAAGCGCGAAACCCCCGCTCCCGAGCCGCTTGACAGCGACGGATTCAGGTTTGTGAAAGGGGTTACGGAGTGCGTTTTCCCGGGCGTAACGGTTGCGCCGTTCTGCGTTCTCGGCGGCACCGACGCGCGGCATTTCATCGGAAAATCGCAAAGCGTAATAAGGTTTGCGCCGATTTATATGAACAATCAGCAGTTTTCGAGTTTCCACAATAAGGACGAAAATATTTCGGTTGATTCCGTTGCCGACGCAGTGCGCTTTTATCGCGAAGCAATCAAAAGATTTAATAAATAATCTGCCAAAATCAGCGTTTAATCAGCAAAAATAGTTACTTAAACCGCAAAATGAAAGAAAACACCTGTTACGACAAGTTAATAAACGGCGTCAATAAAAACGGCACGATTGTGTTTTACGGAAAGAAAAATCCGACGCGCGCGTTTTTAAGGGACGTGGATTTATTCGCAGCCGCGCTTAAAAAACGCGGCTTTGAAAAGGGTGACGTTTTGAGCGTTTATTTGCCGACGTCGTTGCAGGCAATCGTCGCGTTTTACGCGTGCAGCAAAATCGGCGTTACCGCAAATATCGTGCATCCGCTTATGCCGCTTGCCGCGCTGAAAGAAAATATGAGGGGTTACGGAGTGCGTTTTCCCGGGCGTAACGGTTGCGCCGTTCTGCGTTCTCGGCGGCACCGACGCGCGGCATTTCATCGGAAAATCGCAAAGCGTAATAAGGTTTGCGCCGATTTATATGAACAATCAGCAGTTTTCGAGTTTCCACAATAAGGACGAAAATATTTCGGTTGATTCCGTTGCCGACGCAGTGCGCTTTTATCGCGAAGCAATCAAAAGATTTAATAAATAATCTGCCAAAATCAGCGTTTAATCAGCAAAAATAGTTACTTAAACCGCAAAATGAAAGAAAACACCTGTTACGACAAGTTAATAAACGGCGTCAATAAAAACGGCACGATTGTGTTTTACGGAAAGAAAAATCCGACGCGCGCGTTTTTAAGGGACGTGGATTTATTCGCAGCCGCGCTTAAAAAACGCGGCTTTGAAAAGGGTGACGTTTTGAGCGTTTATTTGCCGACGTCGTTGCAGGCAATCGTCGCGTTTTACGCGTGCAGCAAAATCGGCGTTACCGCAAATATCGTGCATCCGCTTATGCCGCTTGCCGCGCTGAAAGAAAATATGAAAGCCGTCGGCGCAAAGGGGCTGATGTATTACGACGCAACGCTTCCTCGCCGCGACGTTTTCAAAGATTTCAACGGGATTCTTATCGAGTGTTCGGTTGCCGATTACATGGGCGCGCTTTCGCCGTTTTATAAGATTTACGGGCTTTATAAGTGCAGGGGCAACGCAAAAAACACAAGTTACCGCGCGTTTTTGAAAAGCGGGAAAGACGGCGATTTTTCGCAGTGCGGCGGGGCGGAAGATATCGTTGTTACCATGCACAGTGGTGGCACGGACGGCACTCCCAAAATCCTGAAAATTTCCAACCGCGCGCTTAATGCGCTTGTCGATAATCTGTTGTTTTTGAAAGATCACGAAACGAAAGGCGAATACAGCCTTGTGATGCTCCCCGTTTTCCACGCTTTCGGGCTGGGGATTTCGGTGCATTACGCGCTGACCGACGGATATAATCTGTGTCTTGCCTCGCGATTCAACGCGCGTCGTGCAAACGAATATATAAAACGCTTCAACGTAACGTTCGTTGCCGGCGTTCCCGTGATGTTCAAAAAAATGATTGCCGAAAAGAATTTTTCGGGACACCGCCTTAAAAAACTGAAACAGGTGTGGTGCGGCGGCGACGTTCTGCCCGAAAACACGCTGAAAACTTTTGACGAAAAAGTCAGAAATGCGGGCGGCACGGCGCGACTTATGCGCGGCTACGGGCTGTCCGAAGTGTGCGGCGCGTGCGCGGCGAACAGTTACGCCTGCTATAAGGACGGCAGCGTCGGGAAACCTTTTGAAAACACGACGATAAAAATAATCGGCGACGACGGACAGGTGTTGAATAACGGCGAAATCGGCGAAATTCTTGTGAGTACCGCCGCCGAATTTTCGGGCTACGTTTGTGGCAACGACTGCAAAATAATCCTTGACGGGAAGGCTTTCGTCAAAACGGGTGACCTTGGATACGTTGACGACGACGGGTATTTGTTCGTGTCGGGGCGCAAAAAACGCACGGTGAAAATCAATGCAATCAACGTTTTCCCGTTTGAAACCGAAGAAAAAATAAGAAAGCTGTGCGGGGTGAAAGATTGCGCCGTCGTCGACTTTGAAAGGAACGGAAAAATCGAGTTTTCGGCATACGTCGTCGCGGAAAACGAAAAGCGTTCCGCTGTTGAAAAGGAAATTTTCGACGTCGTAAACCCGAGTCTTATTAAGTACGCGCGCGTAAAAAACGTGAAATTCGTCGAAACGCTGCCGCTGACAAAAATGGGGAAAATCGACTTCAACGCGCTGAAATCCAAAGGGGATTAAAATGAAAACCGCCGAAATCGTGAAAATCAAAATCGAAAAACTTGACGACGACCTATGCGGCGTTGCGTTTCGCGGCGGGAAAAAATACGTCGTCGCAAAAACTCTTCCCGACGAAGAAGTCTTGTGCGAGGCGAAAAGAAAAAGCGGAAACGCCGTAATTTGCGATGTAAAAGAAATCCTTGAAAAAAGCGGAAAAAGGGTTGAACCGCGCTGCAAATATTACGATAAATGCGGCGGCTGCAACCTTCTGCACACGTCGCACAGAAACCAGCTGGAAATAAAAACCGCGCTTGTCAGACGAAAGTTTGCGGCGCTTGGGTTTTCTGCCGTGTCGGATGCGGTCGGCTTTTCGGAAGACGGCTCGCGCAACAAAACGCACATCGTTTTCGGAAACTCAAAAGGGCAGATTACCGCGGGATTTTTCAATGCCGACACGCACGAAGTCGTTGACGTCGAAAAGTGTCTGCTGCACGGCGAGTGGTACGAAACGCTAAGGCGAATTCTCATTGATTTCATCAAAAAAGAATCCGTGTCGATTTACAATCCGAGAACGCGGGCGGGGGTTTTAAGATTTGCCGTCGCAAGGAAAATCGGCGGCGCGATTATGCTTACACTGGTTATGACGAAACGCGTCGACTACGACTTTTCGAGGCTCTTAAAATCGCTTGAAAAGAGTTTTGGCGAGGCGGCGGTTTATGTCAACGTCAACAACGAAAAAACGAACGCGGTCTTTTCCGACGAATTTATACATGTTGCGGGGAAACGCACTTTATCAGGCGAGATGTTGGGCATAAAGTTTGAATTAAGCCCGAATTCGTTTTACCAGGTCAACGACGAAATTGCGAAAACGATATATGAAAAAGTGCTGTCCGAGATTAAATCGGGCGGCGGAAACCGAGTTGTCGATTTGTTTTCGGGCATAGGCATAACAAGCGCGCTTTTTGCGAAAAACGGCTTTGCAGTCGACAGCGTCGAGATTGTAAAATCGGCGGTTGAAAACGCAAAAACCATCGCCGCAAAAAACGGGGTTTCGGACAAAATCACGGTGCGCCTTGGCGACGCGAACAAGATTATAAAAAGCCTGAACTTAACGGATTGTTCGGTTTTCGTCGATCCGCCGCGCATGGGGCTTCAAGACGTCGCAAGGTCGCTTGCCGCGGCAAAACCGCAAAAAATCGTTTATCTGTCGTGTTCCTTAAAAACGCTTGTCGAAGACCTGAAAATCCTGAAAAAGGCGGGCTACGAAATTTCTTCCGTCATTCCGTACGATATGTTCCCCGCCTCGAAACACGTCGAAGTACTGAGCGTTCTTACAATAAAATAAATGTTGAAAAACGGAGATACGTCCCACAAACGGGACGTATTTTTTATTATGATAACATTGGAAAATAAATCGGGGGTGTGCGTATGGACAAAAACAAAAAAATCGAATTTTGGAACAACGAAGAGTTCAGGGAAATTTTTGACGAAACGTCGTTATTGCAACTTGGGGTTTATTTTTATTTCGGAAGCGATAATATCGAGCAAAACGTCGACAAAGCCATAAAAATCTGGTGGATTTGCGACGAATTGTACGATTCGGGCGAGGCGTGCTTTTTCCTTGGCAAAGCCTATTCGAACAACGATGACGAAATGTTTTACGAAACCACAATGAAATATTTTCAAAAAGCATCGGATAAGGGCGTCGAAGAAGCGTATTTCCCGCTCGGGTATATGTATTTCAACGGATACGGCGTTGAAAAGGACGTCGATAAGGCGCTGGAACTTTTTGAATCTTCCGTGAAGTGCAAAGACAAAGACGGCTTGTATTTTTTGGGGTTTCTGTATGCGACGGGCTTTAAGGTGAAAAAAGACGTGAAACGGGCAAAACGGTTGTTTCGCGAATCGGCGGAACTCGGAAACGAGGCGGCGAAAGAATACCTTGCTTCTTTGGAAGAATAAACGAAAAGCGTCCGTGCGGACGCTTTTTTATGCGGTGAGTATTGACTGTTTGCGGTTTTGAATTATACGCCGAACAAAAGTTTGTCGTACGTCGGGAACGGCCAGTATTTTTCTGCGGTGAGCGTCTCCGCCTCGTCTGCGACAATGCGGAGTTCCGCCATTTTTTGAAGGATAACGTCGCGGATAAGCGCAGCCGATTTTGTCACGTCGGTGATTGTCTTGTACTCGATAAGCGACGATTCGAGGCTGTTTGCCGCGGCGTCGATTTCTTCAACGATGACCGAAAGTTTTTCAATTAGCGTGCGCTCGTAGTTTGCGGATATCGCGGGCAGCACGGCGGTTTTCGCGACCAGTGTTTCCGACAAATCTTTGACGTAACTTTCGACGGCGGGCAAAATCTCTTTTCTTGCCATATCGATCATCGTAAGCCCTTCGATATTGACGGTTTTGCAGTAGTTTTCAAGCGTGATTTCGTAGCGCGATTTAATCTCGGCAAGCGACATTACGTCGTGCGACGTCAGAAGGTCGACGTTTTTCTTATTAAGTACGGCGGGCAGCGCGTCGGGGGTAGTGCGAAGGTTCAGAAGTCCGCGCTTTTCGGTGGCTTCTTTTATCCATTTTTCATCGTAGCCGTTGCCGTTGAAGATGATGCGTTTATGGTCGCGCACCGTACTTTTGACGAGTTCGTGCAACGCGGTTTCAAAGTCGTCGGCGGATTCAAGGACGTCCGCAAATTGTTTTAACGATTCCGCAACCGCGGTGTTGAGCATAACGTTGCAGTCGGCGATGCTTTGTTGCGAGCCGGGCATACGGAATTCAAACTTGTTCCCCGTGAACGCAAACGGCGACGTACGGTTTCTGTCGGTGGTGTCGCGCGGGAATTTCGGCAGCGCGTGCACGCCGGTTTTCATCGTGGTTTTTTGCGAGGCGGAATAAGGGGAATCGTTTTCGATTGCGTCAAGAATCGCCGTGAGTTCGTCGCCCAGAAAAATAGATACGACGGCGGGCGGCGCTTCGTTTGCGCCGAGGCGGTGATCGTTGCCTGCGGACGCGACGGACAGGCGCAACAAATCCTGATAATCGTCCACCGCTTTAATTACTGCGGACAGGAACAATAAAAACTGCGCGTTCTCGTAAGGCGTTTCGCCGGGCGTGAGAAGGTTGACTCCTTTGTCGGTGGATAATGACCAGTTATTGTGTTTACCGCTTCCGTTCACACCGTTAAACGGCTTTTCGTGCAACAAACACACAAGACCGTGTTTCAATGCAATCTTTTGCATTATCTCCATCGTGAGTTGGTTGTGGTCGGTTGCGACGTTGGTTGTGGAATAAATCGGCGCAAGTTCGTGCTGGGCGGGGGCGACTTCGTTATGCTCGGTTTTCGCAAGAACGCCGAGTTTCCAAAGTTCGTCGTCGAGATCCGCCATAAACTCCTTGACGCGCGGTTTGATCGCGCCGAAATAATGGTCGTCGAGTTCTTGACCTTTCGGGGGTTTCGCGCCGAAAAGGGTACGTCCCGTGAAAATCAAATCCTTGCGTTTTGAATACAAATCCTTATCGACAAGGAAGTATTCCTGCTCGGGGCCGACGGACGTACGGACGTATTTCGCGTCATTTCCGAAAAGTTTCAAAACACGAAGAGCCTGTTTGTCAAGCGCTTCCATTGAGCGAAGGAGCGGCGTTTTTTTGTCCAGAGCCTCGCCGCCGTAGGAGCAGAACGCCGTCGGAATGCAAAGGGTTTTGTCCTTAATGAAGGCATATGACGTCGGATCCCACGCGGTGTAGCCGCGCGCCTCGAAAGTCGCGCGAAGTCCGCCGGACGGGAACGATGACGCGTCGGGTTCGCCTTTAATAAGTTCCTTGCCTGAAAACTCCATGATGACTCTGCCGTCGGGCGACGGGGCGATAAATCCGTCGTGTTTTTCGGCGGTAACGCCGGTAAGCGGCTGGAACCAGTGCGTGAAATGCGTCGCGCCTTTTTCGACTGCCCAGTCTTTCATGGCGACGGCAACCGCGTTTGCGACGTCGAAGGAGAGGTTTTCGCCTTCGTCGATAGTTTTTTTGAGGGCGGCGTAAACGTCGTCGGACAGAGTTTCCTTCATCACCTTGTCGTCAAACACAAGGCTTGCGAATTCATTCGTAACGGTATTCATATACTATACTCCTTAAAAAAAGACAGCGACGCCCGCGTTGGACGTCGTTGCCCGAAAAATCAAAAAAAGAGCGTCGAACGGTTGCAAAAACCGTAAGACGCCGTTGCCTTTATATTGCAGGATTATAAGACCGCAAATTTTTTTTGTCAAGTGATTTTTTTATTGATTTTCCGCTTTTATTTTTATTGACAAATAAATATTCCGGGTGCTATAATTCAAAATCGTTGAGCAAAGACGTTCATTCACAAGGGGAAAAACCCATGTCGAATGGACGCTTTTTTTATTGAAAAAGCATTTTCGCAGTCAAGCGATAATAAAAGTTTTACCCGCGGGTAACGTATGGAGACAAAAGGCGAGAAACAAAGTTCTTCGGAACGAGTATACAAAGTTGCACTCGTATCGTCGTCGGAAAAGTTTAACGGCGCGATGTTGCCGCTTCTCCCGAAAAATCGTTTCAGCCCCATAAGCGTTTATCGCGACGCCAAAAGCGCGCGGCGGGTGATTTCCAAAGAAAAACCTGATATCGTGATTATCAATACGCCGCTTCCCGACGACTTCGGCAAAAGCCTTGCGCTGGACGTTTCGGAAACGGACGGCGTTTGCGTATTATTGTTTACCCGCGCGGAGAATTTTTCGGAATTGTCGTCCGTTCTTGCGTCGCACGGGGTGTTGACGTTGCCGAAACCCACGTCGCCCGAACTCACCGAAGAGGTCGTCGAACTTATGTGCGCCACGCGGGAGCGGCTTCGTCGGATTGAAATCAAGAAATCATTTGCCGAGGAAAGAATGGAAGATATCCGCGTCGTGAACAAGGCGAAATGGTTTTTGATCGAACAACTTAAAATGACCGAACAAGAAGCGCACCGCTATATCGAAAAACAGGCAATGGACAGGTGCGTCACGAAACGCGTCATTGCGGAAAATATTTTATCTACCTATAAATAAAAAGCGGAGGAATGATTTTATGACAAAGTACATTTTTGTAACCGGGGGCGTCGTATCGGGGCTCGGCAAGGGCATCACGGCAGCGTCACTCGGCAGACTTTTGAAGGCAAGAGGACTCAAAGTCATCGCGCAGAAACTCGACCCGTATATCAACGTCGATCCCGGCACGATGAGCCCGTATCAGCACGGCGAGGTTTACGTCACCGAAGACGGCTGCGAAACCGACCTCGACCTTGGACACTACGAAAGATTTATCGACGAAAACCTTAATAAGTATTCAAATCTCACGACGGGCAAGGTTTTCTGGAACGTCCTCAACAAAGAAAGAAGGGGCGAATATCTCGGCTCGACCGTACAAATTATTCCTCACGTCACGAACGAAATAAAAGAGTTTATTTATCACGTCGGCAAAGAAATCGACGCCGACGTCGTCATCACCGAAATCGGCGGCACGATCGGCGATATCGAGTCGCAGCCTTTCATCGAGGCGATTCGTCAGGTCGGTATCGAAGTCGGGACCGAAAACAGCCTGTACATTCACGTGACTCTCGTGCCGTTTCTGAGAGGCTCGGACGAGCATAAATCGAAACCCACGCAACACTCCGTAAAAGAACTGCAAGGTATGGGAATCCGCCCCGACGTCATCGTGCTTCGCGCGGACGAACCACTGGAAGAATCCTTATTCAAAAAGATTGCTTTGTTCTGCAACGTAAAGCCCGATTGCGTCATTGAAAACATCACTCTGCCGTGCTTGTACGAAGCGCCGCTTATGCTTGAAAAATCCAACTTTTCGTCGGTCGTTTTAAGAGAGTTGCATATCGACAACGTTGCAGAACCCGACCTTAACGATTGGAAACAGATGGTTAAAGATATAAAAACGGCGAAAAAGCACGTTACTATCGGTCTTGTCGGAAAATACGTGCAGTCGCAGCCTTTCATCGAGGCGATTCGTCAGGTCGGTATCGAAGTCGGGACCGAAAACAGCCTGTACATTCACGTGACTCTCGTGCCGTTTCTGAGAGGCTCGGACGAGCATAAATCGAAACCCACGCAACACTCCGTAAAAGAACTGCAAGGTATGGGAATCCGCCCCGACGTCATCGTGCTTCGCGCGGACGAACCACTGGAAGAATCCTTATTCAAAAAGATTGCTTTGTTCTGCAACGTAAAGCCCGATTGCGTCATTGAAAACATCACTCTGCCGTGCTTGTACGAAGCGCCGCTTATGCTTGAAAAATCCAACTTTTCGTCGGTCGTTTTAAGAGAGTTGCATATCGACAACGTTGCAGAACCCGACCTTAACGATTGGAAACAGATGGTTAAAGATATAAAAACGGCGAAAAAGCACGTTACTATCGGTCTTGTCGGAAAATACGTGCAGCTTCACGACGCATACCTTTCCGTTGCGGAAGCGTTAAGACACGCAGGGTATTTCCTCGGTGCGAAAGTCGACATAAAATGGATCGATTCCGAAACGATAACGACTGACTCCGCGGACGAAGTTTTAAGCGGTCTTGACGGAATTATCGTGCCGGGCGGTTTCGGAAGTCGCGGCATCGAAGGCATGATCCTTGCGGCGAAATACGCGCGCGAAAACAACGTGCCGTACTTCGGAATCTGCCTCGGTATGCAAATCGCCGTTATCGAGTACGCAAGAAACGTCGCAGGAATCAGGGACGCGCACTCCGGCGAGTTCGACGAGCTGTGCAAAAACAAAGTCATCAACTTTATGCCCGGACAAAGCGACGATATCGACAAGGGCGGCACGTTAAGACTTGGCGCGTATCCTTGCGTGATAAAAGAAAACACGACGATGCAACGCTGCTACGGCACGCTTGAAATTTCCGAACGCCATCGCCATCGCTATGAGTTCAACAACGATTATCGCGAGATTCTGACGAAAAACGGGCTTACTCTTTCGGGGCTTTCTCCCGACGGTCGCCTTGTCGAAACGGTGGAACTTACCGACCGTCCTAACAACGTGCCGTACTTCGGAATCTGCCTCGGTATGCAAATCGCCGTTATCGAGTACGCAAGAAACGTCGCAGGAATCAGGGACGCGCACTCCGGCGAGTTCGACGAGCTGTGCAAAAACAAAGTCATCAACTTTATGCCCGGACAAAGCGACGATATCGACAAGGGCGGCACGTTAAGACTTGGCGCGTATCCTTGCGTGATAAAAGAAAACACGACGATGCAACGCTGCTACGGCACGCTTGAAATTTCCGAACGCCATCGCCATCGCTATGAGTTCAACAACGATTATCGCGAGATTCTGACGAAAAACGGGCTTACTCTTTCGGGGCTTTCTCCCGACGGTCGCCTTGTCGAAACGGTGGAACTTACCGACCGTCCTTTCTACGTCGGCGTGCAATTCCATCCCGAATTCAAGTCGCGCCCCAACCGCGTGCATCCATTGTTCAAAGGATTTATCGAAGCCGCGCTGCAAAAGAAAGGCGAATAAACGTCTTTCGCATTTATAAGGTTAATAAAACAAAAAGAAAGGACGCTGTCAGACGACAGCGTCCTTTTTGGAAGATTTTCGATTACAGTTTCATCGCGACGTCCCATGCGCGCCAGATAACCGTACGCAGGTTGCCGATGCCGTTGCAGTCGCCGACAAGTTTCACGCCGTCTTTTGCGACGGGGGTGGGAATATAGCCGACAGACATAATCACGCTGTCGCCTGCGATTTCCGACTCCTTGCCGGTTTTAAGGTCTTTGACCTTGACGCCTTTGTCGGTGATCTCGACAAGACCGGTGTTCAGACGTACGTCGACTTTGTTAAGCGCGAAGAAGTCGCGGAGATACGAAGTGTTCGCAAGGCAGACGCCTCTCATTGCGACAAGGTCGTTTTTCATTTCGACGATGACGGGAGTCTTGCCTTTGTTGTAAAGGTCAAGGGCGATTTCGCAACCGGACAAGCCGCCGCCGATGACGATGACTTTGTTGCCGACTTCTTTGGTGCCAAGCAGATATTCGCACGCTTCGATGCCTTTTTCCGCACCGGGAACGCGAAGTTTTCTTGCCTTGCTGCCCCCATTGTTCAAAGGATTTATCGAAGCCGCGCTGCAAAAGAAAGGCGAATAAACGTCTTTCGCAT
>ERZ1024347.24-NODE-24-length-10409-cov-12.570311_pt1 | contig 10409 bp, 21 predicted proteins | sample MGYA00520790_ERZ1024347 | MGnify/ENA primary metagenome ERZ1024347 (study PRJEB33242, sample SAMEA3444256) | Homo sapiens | biome: Host associated; feature: Gastrointestinal tract; material: Stool | place: Uganda | collected 2011-01-01 ...
GGTGTAGTGAAAACAACAAACATTAATTAATTTATCAGAAAGGAATAGGTTGTGCGCACATAAAACCGAGGTTTCCTTTTGGTGGATTTAGGATGACAGTACATTGTTTATTTGAACAGTCGGGCACATTCAAGAATGCTTTCAAAAAGTATGGAGTTGAAGCCTACGACTATGATATTCAGAATGAATTTGGCGAAACAGATTATGTTACTGACCTTTTTAAAGAGATAGAGGGGGGGGTATCAAGGCAAGTCGAGTTTGTTCGATAGGATAAGTCCTGATGATTTAATATTTGCATTTTTCCCTTGCACTTATTTTTCAGACCAAAGTCCTAGACACTTATGCTGCACGGCTTATCAATATAAGAATTACACTATTGAGCAAAAATGTGAGGTGTCAATGAAAAGACATAGGCAGTTAAGTCTGTTTTATGAGATACTTAACAAATTTGTTATTGTATGTCAAAGAAAACATCTAAAGCTGATTATAGAAAACCCATTAAGCACTAGCGGAATGCATTATTTAACACATTTTTGGTGCATAAAGCCTAGTGTTATCGACAAAGACAGAACATCGAACGGAGATTACTATAAAAAGCCTACACAATATTGGTTTATTGGTTTGCAGCCCAAGAATAATCTCGTTTTTGAACCATTAGGGGCAGTTGAGGTTATGAAACAAAGATATGTTACAAGTGACAATTCATTGGGAGTGGACAGAAAAACAGCACGCTCAATGATACACCCACAATATGCAGATAGATTTATCAGACAGTATATTCTTGATGAAGAAATATGGAGAGACAAAAGTTGATATTCAAGGAGATAGCCAATGAATAGCAGAACTATGAGTGATATAGAACCGATTGAAAGACAATGTGCATACGAGGACAACAAGCCGTGTGACGGCTCGTGTCGATACTCAAATACTTGTATACACAGTGCAAGCAAAACCGAAGAATAGGAGATAATAGGCTTATGAAGTTTTCAAAACTTACTAAGCCGGAACTTGAAGAAATTTTAAAAAATGCCAATTTCACCGATGAAGAAGCGGAAGTTTTTAAGTTGTTAGTTGCTGATAAGAGCCTTGAAGAGGTATCACAGAGACTATTAATCTCAAAAACGACCACTTCCCGGAGAGTGGCAGACATTAAAGACAAGATAGAAAGGAGTCAGGCGATGATTAACAAAGTGCCAATATGGGAAAAGGTAACGCTGACGATTGATGAAGCTGCGGAATACAGTAACATAGGAATTAACAGAATTAATGAAATGCTCAACAATCCCTCATGCCCTTTTGTGCTTTTTGTTGGAAAAGGCAAGCGGTTAGTTAAGCGCAAGGAATTTGAGAAGTATCTCGAAAAGACCAATAATATATAGATATATTGAATTATAAGCCATTATGTAGTAATATAGAAATTATCATATAATGGCTTTTGATTTTGAAAGGAGCCATAAATCAGTATGGGAAAGGATTTGAGAGGAAAAGAGCTGGGAGTTGGAATTACTCAGCGCAAGGACGGACTCTATCAAGGCAGATACAAAGATAGATTCGGAAAAAGCAAAACGATTTACAATAACAAATTGTCGGAACTGCGAAAAGAACTTAGCATAGCAGTGAGCGACAATCAACTATTTACAAGTGTTAGAGGCAACGTTACCCTCGATGCGTGGTTTGACAGGTGGATGAATGTATACAAGAAAAAGAGCGTGCGCCCCAATACGATTAGGGAATACACTCACATATACAAGAAGAATATTTCACCATGCCTAGGAAACTATGACATAACATCTATCCGCAAATCAGATGTGCAGTCACTCATCGACAAGGCTTCTGATGATAATTACAAGTATGAAAGGCAAAATAAAATCAAGGTTATCCTAAATGATATGTTTAGCAGAGCTATGGAAGATGACCTGATGATTAAGAATCCGGCAAAGGGTGTAAAGCTAAGGGCAGACAAAGAAGTTAATGCTTTTGCACTGACAGTAGAGCAACAGAACGAGTTTTTTGAAGCGTGCAAAGGTACATTTTACGACAACATGTATAATGTGGCAGTCAATACAGGCTTGCGCCCGGGAGAGCTGTTCGCGCTCACGATTGCAGATATACATATAGAAGAGGGATATATTGATGTTAATAAGACACTTGTGTATCAGAAATACCTTGAAGATACAGGCAAGACATTCCATGTTGAGCCGCCAAAAACTAAACAGAGCTACAGGCATGTGCCAATCAATAGTGTGTGCAAGGAGTACTTGTTAAAGCAGTTTGAGCTTAAAAAGATAGTTTCGGCACGCAGACCTAAAGAGCAAAACGAATATTTGTTTGTTACAAGATTCAATACACCGATTAATTCGGTTATATATAGCGACTCTATACGTTCAGTTGTAAGACGGATAAATGACACAAGGAGCAGTGACAATGAATTTCCGTTTTTTAGTGGTCACACATTCAGACATACGTTTGCGACAAGATGTTTTGAATCGGGAATAGAGCCAAAAGTCGTTCAATCATATTTGGGTCATGCAACACTAAAAATGACAATGGACTTGTATACACATGTCACACCTGAAAAGTCACGTACCGACATTGAAAAAATCGTTGGTACTGGCAATAAAATCATAGAATATAGAAGAAAATGTGTGTAGTAAGTGTGTAGTAGTACACACAATCAATTCACAGAATGTTGATAAATCAACGCTCGTAAGGCATTTTTGTACTAAAACTAGTAAAATTATTATGTATATCAAGGAGTTCCATACGATTTCGTAAATAATGGCGCAATCCTAGGAAAATAAAGGCTTTGCGGAGTTTTCGTAAAATCGTAAAAAATATAAAATTCTATGTATTTTAATGTATTTTAATACCAAAAGTGTGTAGTAACTGTGTAGTAACCACGCCAAAAAGTGTGTAGTAAAAATTGTATATAGAAAAGCCATTATATGACGTAAATATGGGAAGAACATGGAAATGCTCTTCTCTTTTTTTATGCCACAATTTAGGCATAAGGAGATGATGTTATGTTTGATGATTGTGTAAGAGAGAAAATATTTGCAAAAGAAGAGTTACAAAAAATCGACCTGATGACATTATCTCTTGTCATTAGAGCAATAGAAGAGGTTTTGGAGGATAACGAAAATGAACATGCCATATCAGCAACCAATGATGAATTATACACCTAACTATGGAGCATATCAGTATAACCCAATGGCGAACTATCAGAGATACCAACAGCCTGAGCCAACACAAGGAATAAGTGGCAGAGTAGTACAGGCAGTTGAGACTATCAATCCCAACGAGGTACCAATGGATGGCAGTGTAGCATTTTTTCCAAAACAGGATTTAACAGAAATATATGCTAAGAGTTGGAATGCTGACGGCACAATCCGCACATTGACCTTTAAACCGATTTTAAATGATAAGACAGACATTTTATCGGCTGACACAGAAAAACTTGAATTTGACCTATCAGAGAAAGCCACAGAGGACATTATGGCGAAGCTCAACGAACTGTCAGAGAAGATTGAACAATTATCTTTAGGAGCGCAAAGAAAAACTTCACGAACACAAAGCAAGGAGAGTGAAAAAGCATGAATGTAATGGGAATGATACAACAGATGATAAGCAATAATCAGATGATGAGCAATCCAATGATTAAGAATGCAATGAGCATGGCTCAAAGTGGAAACAGCAAGGGAATTGAGCAAATGGCAAGGAACTTGTGTAAGGAAAAAGGCATTAATCCTGATGATGTAATGAAGCAGATTAGGAGCAATTTTGGAATATAGCATATTAGAGAACGTGCGCACGGCTCTTTATGAAATAAATTTTGGAGGTAAAACAGATGTTCAACACAGGAAATTGTCCAAGTGTACCTATTGTGGCGAATTTGGACGGAAACAACGGAAATAACTGGAATGACGGCTCATGGCTTTGGTTCCTTATCGTAGTATTTGCGATATTTGGGGGCTGGGGCAACGGCTTTGGCGGTTTTGGTGGCACTAATGGTGGTGTCGGTGGCGAAATTCAGAGAGGATTTGACAACCAGGCAGTTATCAGCAAGTTAGATGGTATTTCTAACGGACTTTGTGATGGCTTCTATGCCATGAACAACAGTATGCTCACAGGCTTTAATGGTATTAACACAAATATCATGCAGACAGGTTACGGCATACAACAGGCAGTAAACGCTGATACAGTTGCTAATATGCAGAATACCAACGCTTTACAGTCGCAGCTTGCGAACTGTTGCTGCGAGACGAGAGAAGCTATCCAAGGTGTAAACTACAACATGGCAACTAACACTTGCGCTTTGCAGAACACAATGAACAATAATACAAGAGATATTATTGACAGCCAGCAGGCAGGAACAAGAGCTATTCTTGATTTCTTGACAAATGACAAGATTGTGACCTTACAGGCAGAGAATAACGATTTGAGAAGAGCGGCTTCACAGGATAGACAGAACGCACTTTTAACTTCTGCCATGAGCGCACAGACAAATCAGATCATTGACGCAGTAAGACCTACACCGGTTCCATCATTCCCGGCTTCTAACCTTTATGGTTATGCATATGGATGTGGATGTAACACCGGTTGTAACTGCTAAAACTGAATAATTGAGTATCTTAATTGAGTTAACTCGATTATGTCTGCTATGCAGTATTACTTATAATCAAAGGGCAGACTGTAATGTTTGCCCTTTTGCACATTGAAAACAGAATATTAAGTTGACGGATTTTTAAAGTCGCGGTACAATTTTTAAAAAAAAGAAAGGAGTACCAAAATGGTTATTTTCAGAGAACACAGAGGCGGATTAGCTGAATCCATAGAAACAGCAAGGGAATTTGAAAACTTTGATGATATGAAAAAATACATATATCAAATTAACAAAGACTTTTACAAAAAGATGGGAGCAGCAAATGCACCATTTGAAATATCAGACATTGTAATTGACCATACTTCAAAAATAGAAGACGAGAGAACAAATTGGCACGATACAATGTATGTTTGCGTTAAAAGATACGGAAGCGAAGATTATATTAAAAAATATGGAACTCCGCAATGCATAGGAATGTGTGCGACAGATTATAAAAAGTAAATAATGGATTTTTAAACCATCAACTAATATTCAGTTGGTGGTTTTTTATTTTATGAAAGAGAGGTAAAGATAATGGAAATAACAGGAATTGCATTACAGACCGTTTCAGCCGGAGAAGATGTTGCATTTACAGAAACGGCAGTGAACGGAACAAAATGTATCGTACACAGACAGGGAAGCGGAATTATCAAGTTAAGAGGCATCACCAATCAGTGCAAAGCTAGGTTTTTGGTATCGTATTCCGGCAACATTCAGATTCCGACAGGCGGCACAGTTGAAGAGATTTCGCTTGCTATTGCAGTAGACGGAGAGCCTTTACAGTCAACAAAGATGATAGTCACACCGGCAGCAGTCGAGAACTTATTTAACGTCTCTGCGCAAGCCTACGTGGATGTACCTTGTGGCTGTTGCAGTACTGTAGCAGTGCAGAATACATCGGCACAAGCTATTGAGGTACAGAATAGTAACTTAATTGCTGTTCGTGAAGCGTAGGGGGTGAGAGTATGCACATTGAAAGAATGCACAAAATGCAAGAGTGTCTTACAGAGAAAGCCGTCAGCGAGTTTGAAAAGGGCATTGAAAATGTTGACACTTCTGAAATGGGCGAGGTCGTGGATATGATAAAAGACCTTGCGGAAGCTGAGTATTATTCAATAATTTCCAAGGCTATGAAAAAGGCTGATGAAGAGGAAGAAGAGTACGACAAAGAACTCCTAAGAAACCTTAAGGCAGAATATGGCGAAGAAAGTGGCAGAAGATATTATGACCAATATCGCTATGCAAATGGCAGATTTGCCCCTAAAGGTCGTGGAACACGTAGGGGATATGAAGAACCGCCATATTATCATATGCCGGTAAACTATAACGACATGGAGTATATGCGTGACATGGATAAGAGCAGAGGTAAAATGTACTACTCTGAACCGATTGCACCACATGTGAGTGAAAGCAATTACGACAGAGCAAAGAGGCATTATACCGAGACAAAAGAAATGCACAAAGGAGCTTCAACAGAGGACAAAGAGCATAAAATGAAAGCCCTTGACATGTATATCCGTGAATTGAGCGGAGATATATCAGAGCTTTTAAACGACATGACACCTGATGAACGCAACCTTTTGCGCACCAAAATGAGCAATCTTGCGTCAAAACTGTAATTATTAAGGCTATGGGTAGCAATGCTCATAGCCATTTTTTAAAGGACTCGATTTCGATGAGTTTAAAATCAGAAAGGGGCATACAGATGTTTATTAACGTTAATGATATATTGTGGCACATACAATTCAAAAAGCCCATATCGAGCGAATTAAGGCGGTCTGACGGCACAATAAGCTTGGGAGTAACCGACAACACAACTAAGACAGTAACGATAGCTGATAATGTGTCTGATTACATGACCGACAAGATACTATGCCATGAGCTAGTACATGTGTACTCGTTCTCATACGGCTGTGACATTGACATAGAGACGGAGGAAATAATCGCAGACTTTATGAGCTTGTATGGACGGAATATTGTATACACGGCTGACAAAATATTTAATTTATTGGAGCAGAAATATGGATAAAATAGATAGATTATTAGAATACATACACAGAACTAATCCGGAAATGACACGGCAGAAATTGATTGAAAAACTAGGAGAGAGTGACTACAGCGCCAAGAGCATTTATTTTTTGGCAATTCAAAATTTTTAAAAATTTTGTCAAGAATATTTTGCACCCCCCTACCTTTTGGATTTTTCGATTTCAAAAATCCGTTCGCGAAATTTTCCGAAAACTTGTCGAGAACTTGCAAAGAACTCGCACCGCACTTTAATTGAGTGAAGTTTTCTGAAAATTCAAACAATTTCTATGACTTGGCACGCTTGACTCGTAACAACTCGCACCCGGTACAACTTGACGGCTCGCAATGCTATAATTATATTTTTAGGCATTGTGAACAGCTTATTTTGTGGCTTATTTTAGCGCGCTTGATAAAATCCACGCTAACACACTCAAAAGCCCTTAAAGCGTCAAATACACGGCTTTAAAATGTATATATCATAAAATCATAGAATATTTTTGTTATTTTGTCAATGTACATATGCCCGGATGCATAGCCGGATAACTTGCGACAGTTCCAACGGCTGCACGCTTGATTTTTGGCACGCTAAAAAGGGATATAAAATATCCCTAATAATAACGTGTGATATATTCCCCGGCTTGATAGTCGCAAAATAGTGTAACCGGGTGAACGTGTGCGCGCTTTTCTACAACTTGCAACCATTCACCGCACCTCTGAACTGTAATTTTTAGCTCGTGTCACTCCATCCACTCTATACAATCATACTTGATATAATCAAAGTCGCTTATTTTTGATACTTCATAGCCTAGCGCCTTAATGCGCTTATATATTTCCTTTTTCCCTAAATACTCATATTTTGGCATAGTCTCACCCCCCTAACTATAGCAAGCCTTAATTATAGGACTTATATAGTTCTCGTGTTGTAAATAGTTAATAAAAGCCGTCCGCCGGTATTCCTTGCCACTTATAAGCACAGTAACATCGTCACACGTGCCCGACTCTGCGACAGCTCTAAAAATGTCCGTTATTGCTTTTCGCGTTTCTCGCTCGCTTGCCTGATAGCCTAATACATCCGTATATTTGCCGTTATAACGCGCTCTAATTTCCATCTCTACAGCGTCAAGGCTTTTTAGTTCGTTATCCATTCATTAACCCTCTTTTCCGTTTTAGTACATGGTTTATAAGCTGTTTTTAACCTTTTTGCGGTCCACAATGCGTTAATCTGTTTTTATTAGGTTGTAACGCAAAGCACCTACAAGGGCGCACAATTATTTGTTCAGGCATTGCACCGCTTGAGCCTGATATAAATACAAAGGCATCTATAAGACCTATTGGCGCGATTATTTACCGGACGCGCGGGCGGAGTGCGATATATACAGCTGTAAAGCCGTATAAAGCACCTATAAGTAAAAATGATTAAATTGATAATATAAGACCTGAAAAGCCTTATATATAAAGCTAATAGCCGGAATCGAACCGGCTTAAAAATCCCTTGATATTAGCTGTTTAATAAAAAATAAAAATAGTCCGCCATGCCCAATAACAAGGCATGATGCAAAAAGCCCGAAAGCCTTTAAAAGCTCGATTAAATCTCTCATAGTTGCGCCCCCCTAATTTGCTAAAATCTGTCTCGCTGTATTGAATATATAAAGCCTGTTGAAGGAGTGACGCTTGAAGTCTCCATTTTCTGCGATTGTGCGCCCAATATTTTCATATTTGAGACTTACAACCGTTAAGTATTTCTCTAACAGCTCATCCGGGCATTTTAGGCACTCAATAGCATTTTCTATTGTGCTTTTATTACTATTGCAGTGTATGCCCTCAATGCGTATTTCTTTTTCACTTTGCAGCTTGTCAAATTCTTTCAGCAGTTCCGCTTTTGTCATATAATCAACCATCCTTTTAATATAAAGCCGGTGAGCTTGCACCGGCTTAAATGCTGTTTTACTCGTTGTCGCTGTCAAAAACTAGTTCGTTGTTTTGTTCCATGCTGTCGAGCACTTCGCCTATTGCGCTTGATAGCAAGTTGCATCTAATTGTTACGTCGCACCATTCAAAATCCTCGTCGAGAAACTTCTCACCAACGATATTTTTGTCAATTCCTAAATTTTCAACAGCATCGTCGAGCTTATCTATGTTGTCTATTACATATTCTCTAGCCGTTAAGCGGTTCATAGTATAACTACCGCTTGCATTACCGGTCACGCTGTCGCAATTCCATAACTCGTCATTTAAGTAGCTCTCCAACTCGTCGCGGTCTGAATAATCAGAAATTGTTATTTCATCGTCGATATAATTTTTTACATCCTCTTTGATTGCTGATAAATAATAGTATTTCATGTTTACACCTTTTCCCACGTATGTTATAATATACGCGCCTTTCAATTATTTTTTGTTTGGTGCTCATCGTGTAACTTTGGACGGCTGCGCGATGAGCTTTTTTATTTTGTTCCTTGCCGTTTGGCTTGACTATACAATACTATATTGCGCTCAATATGTCAATACTATATTGCGCTCAATATGTCAATACTATATTGCAATAAAAATTGCAAAAATACTAAAATAATTATTTCAATTACTGTTTCTACTATATAATGCAATAAAATATTACAATATCTCATTGATGTATTATTGAAATAGTTATTGACATAATAATTTGATTATTATATATTTATGTGTAGCAATATTGATATATAGTAATATTGTTAGTAACTATTGATACTATTAATTAAAATAATGAGGTGTAATAAATGGACGAAAAGAAAATTATTGAAAACTACAAAAAAAGAATAAAACGACAGAATGAAAAAGCCCGGGAAAATTGGGACTCAATAACATGTAAATTGCCAAAAGGCACAAAAGACCGGATACAAGCGCAAGGACTAACTATCAATGGATTTGTAAATCAATTAGTATTGGAAAAGCTGGACGAGCTGGAAAACAATAATAATGAGTGTCCGTTTTAAAATTTAATGCAATTATGTATTGCATTTATGTATTTACTATGTTAATATATCAGTGTAGCAATTAGATATTATTTTTTGTGGAGGTATAAAGAGTATGAGAAACTTTTTGGTAACTAAGAAAACATATAAATGTGGCAAGCTGGTCGGATTTGAAATCCTTGGAATGGTTCAGGGTGATTGTTCCCCGGCATTCGATAAAGAGACCGCAAAAGAGCTATTTGGCTTTGAATACGTGGACGTAATGGAAGTACCTGAAAAATGCCACATCAAAGTATTTTAAAAATTAAATATTGCTTTTCAAAAAGTCGGTTTTCGTGACCGGCTTTTTATTTTTCAATTTTTCAGTTTGTCAAGCTGCACGCGGTCGGATCTGCTTTGGTTCAGGTCATGTATTATAATATAATTAATATATATGTGCATGAAGTAGTATATATTAATCAATACAGTTGTAGTTATATATCCAATAATCTCTATATTGACAAATTAAGTATATTTGATTATTATTATTTTAAATTAAATTAATAAGCGAATGCCGGTTAGCTCGTGTCACTTGGAATTAATCCAAGTGGTGCGGGCTTTTTTATTTTGTTTTTGGGGGATGTGTTACGATGTCAGAACAAATTGAGATTTATGAGAATGATTTATTATTTTATCTAAATGAATTTTGCGAAATTAACGCTATTGAGGATATTAAAAAAGAGTCTCAAAGTGTATGGAATAGTGCTTTGTATTATATTCAAAAAAAGTTATTTGATAGTAATTATTTTAAGTCA
>ERZ1024347.25-NODE-25-length-10123-cov-21.922328_pt1 | contig 10123 bp, 9 predicted proteins | sample MGYA00520790_ERZ1024347 | MGnify/ENA primary metagenome ERZ1024347 (study PRJEB33242, sample SAMEA3444256) | Homo sapiens | biome: Host associated; feature: Gastrointestinal tract; material: Stool | place: Uganda | collected 2011-01-01 ...
GACAATATGTTTGAAGCTACTAGTGTTTGTTGTGGCAATGTGGCTATTTTTGATGACGTGACTAGAAGCAAGGCGGTCGGGATGGTTAGTTTTTTATTCAAAAATTGTTATTTGAGCAATGAGCGCGGTTTGGGCAAAACTTCTGAAATTGTCAAGCTGGTATTCATTCATATCGATGATGACAATACAACGTATATAACGACTCTTTGGTTGATAAGAAAGGCTTAATGTAATATGATATGGAACTTGTTTGAGAAGAGCGGACATTTCAAAGATGTCGAGAATGAGATGGGATATGAGGCGGTAGATGTCGATTGCGTGAAGACCGAGCATACGGACTATGTGCTGGACTTGCTTGCCGAGATGGACAAATGGGAGAACGGAAAGAAATCGATATTCGATGAGATAAAGCAGGATGATTTTGTATTCAGCTTCTTTCCTTGCATAAGGTTTGAAGTGCAAGCAAATATGTTGATTCAAGGGAATCGGTATCCAGACATATATAAGTCGATGGTAGACCGCTTGGGAATCAGTCGAGAGAGAGAGAGAGAGAGAAGTATATGGTATGGATACTTTTGCCTCTTTTGCGAGATTATGCTGGTGAAGGGTGTGAGATGCGTGTTAGAGAATCCATATCAAACAACTCACTATTTAGTTAGATACTGTCCGTTGAAAGCCGATTATATTATTATGGACAGAAGCAAGTATGGAGACTATTTCAAGAAACCCACTCAATTCTGGTTCTTGAACTGTGAGCCGAAGAATGGTCTTGTTGCCGTGAATTACAACGGCAAGCCAACAAAGACAATAAGTAAGGAAAGAGGCATAAATCGAAGTCTCATAAGCAAAGAGTTTATAAAGATTTTTCTTCGTGATATAGTAGATTTAGGAGAACATTATGAAACAAGTAAACATAACTAACGATTTGTTCCTTGCATTGAGCAAAGTCAAGGAATGCACAACTGACGTAAGGCATTCTTATAGATTGAGAGTCAACACTATGGACGATTCGAAGCCTATAGGCCAAAGGCCTATCGAGAAGCGTGAGTTGACGTTTGAGAAGATTCCTATAGCTACTTTGCTGTATGTGATTGAGTATATCGTCAATAGCTGTGAATTGGTTAGTGACGTTGTATTCGAGAAGTTCAGTGACGTATACCCGTGGCCTATAAGAGTGCAGATAATAGGCAGTGTAGTCGACGATACTACTTCTTTGTTTACATTGGAGATGGTTGGATAATACCGAGTTCAATTTCCAAGCGGTTGTGATATTATTAGAGAGGTTCACAGGATTTACCCTTTTCTCCCGTGAATTGACTAGTCGATGGGGCTGTCCTCTCCGTTTTGTCATTTATAGCCCCATCTGTTATCACCGGGTTTCCGGTGTCCAAAAACCAAAAATAGGAGGATTGAAAAAGGTATGGAAGAAGAAGTAAAGAAGTTGATTGTCAATGCTAGACGTCTTACAGGCGTGTCGAAGAAGACCAATAAGAAGTATGACTTTTTGACTTATGAAGGATTCGACACCAACAATAGAAAGGTTACTTTCAAGCTTACAAAGGCGGTAACCAATGCACCTACAAGAGAAGGTGCTTATGTGTGGATGGTCAAGCCCGAGAACATCAGCAAAGACAAGACTAGTAGATTCAATCAATATTGGATTAGAGGAATCGAATCCGTAGAGGATTACAAGGGACCTGAACCCAAAGACGATTATGAAGACCTTCCTTTCTAAGAAATAGGATAGGTTAGGGAGGCGGATAACCTCCCTTTTAATTTATATTGAAAAGGAGCTAAGCTATGGCACGTATAAAACTGACGAAATATCAGGAGAAGGAATATCAGGCGGTCAAGGATACTCTTATTTTGAAGAATAGAAGAGAATATCTCAATATGAAGAAAGATATTAGGAAAGTCAATAGATATTACAATAGGGCTTATGTGGAATCAGGAGGATTGGTTGAGAAGGTTCATATGTCGAGCAAATTGAGAACCCATCCTGATAGAAGTGTAATCATTATCCATCTTAAGAGTGCCCTTGAAACAACTAAGGACGTTACAAGAAAAGTTGGAAGAGGCAAAAATAGGCACGATGAGAAGTTCAAAATCACAGTAAAGCAAACTTATAAAGGATTTCTCAAGAAAGCCGTAGAGGATGAAAGGAAGTTGATTGATGACAATTTCGAGGTTCTCTTCTCGGATTTTTATGGCGGTGACAAATTGATTGCACGTTTGAAAAAGATGACCAATGCACATATGGCGCAATTTCTTAACATGTTCAGTCAAATCAAGAGAGAAGTCTACTACTATAATCAAAAGACACCTGGTTACAAGACTGACGCTTTGGAAAGAATGGAAGTCACTGATATAAACGTTTCGACAGTCAACGGATATATCGACCAATTCGACAAGCGTATGGGGTATAAATATTGATGATAAGGAGAGGAGATTATGAAAAGGAAAGTCAAGATAGACGTCGAGAAGAAAAACTCCTATGTGGCTGATTTTGAAACCACTTGTAGCGAGTACGATAGGGCTTATGGACATAGTAGAGTTTGGCTATACGATATTTGCAGTTTCATCGGCTTGAATCATTTTACAGGATACTCCATAGAGGATTTCTTCAAGTCCTGTCAAGCGTTGTCGCCTTGTTACATATACTTCCATAATCTTAGATTCGATGGAAACTTCATCATCTCTTGGTTGCTTAAGCACAATTTCAAATGTGTTGAATGCAATACAAGGCACAAGCTCAGGAAACACGAGTTTTCCACAATGATAACCGATATGGGTATCTTCTATACGATAGAGGTATGCTTCGAGGATGAAGAGAGACCTGTCATATTCAGAGATTCAGCGAAAAAGATACCCGGTAAAGTACGTGATATAGCAATCGCATACGGGCTTCCTGTGACCAAAGGAGAGTGTGACTATACATTATATAGGGACGACAATTATAAGGCCACTATGGACGAAATAGACTATGTTAGAAGGGATACTGAGATAATAGCAAGAGTGTTGGTTATGGAGTATGACGAAGGTATGACCTTTATCACCTCTGCAAGTGACACTTTCCAACGTTACAAGGATAGTCTAGGTCACAACTTTGCATATCTCTTCCCACAAGTGTCTATGGAAGTGGACAACTTTATCCGTGCTTCATATCGTGGTGGCGTGTGTCAGGTCAACCCAAAGTACAAAGACAAGGAAGTCACTATAGACAATGTATATGACGTAAACTCAATGTATCCGTATCAAATGTGTTCCAAAGTTCTTCCCTATGGAAAGCCTGTCTATTTCAAAGGTAAGTATAAGCAGGATATTCAATATCCTTTGTATATCCAAAGAATAGCGGTGAACTTTAAACTGAAGGAAGGTATGCTTCCAACGATATTGAGAAATGACGTATATGGGTGGGGCAATGATTCAGCATATCTGTACGATAGCGATGACTTTGAGATTGAACTTACCTTGACTTCCATTGATTTGGAATTGATGTGGAAACACTATGATATTTACTCGATTAGATACTTGGATGGCTATATGTTTCACGGGTCTACCTCTTTGTTCAGGAACTACATAAAGCCTCTCTATGAAGAGAAATGCAAATCGAAAGGAGCTAAGAAGCAACTTATGAAGATTCTAATCAACTCATTATATGGTAAGTTTGCAACCAATCCGAAGCACGTGAAGAAGCTTCCTTACCTTGACGAAAATGGCGTGGTGCAGTATAAGACAAGCGACGATGAAAGAGACGGAAAGCCCATCTATACAGCGGTCTCTTCGTTCATAACAGCATATGCAAGAAAGCAGTTATTCAAGGCAATAGACGACAATATGGACATATTCATCTATTGTGATACCGATTCGGTCCATCTCAATGGAACATGCGTTGGAATACCTGTCGACGATAGAGTATTGGGAGCTTGGAAGATTGAGAGCAATGCAAACCCTGTGGTAAAGGCTAAATACCTTGGACCTAAGTGCTATTATCAGGTCTTGAAGAACAAGACACCGGATAATCCTAGAGGCGTCAATATCAAAGTAGCCGGAGCCCCGGACGAAATAAAAGCACAGATGGAATACGAGGACTTCCATATAGGTGTAAAGTATAGTGGAAAGAAGATTCCTATGCTTGTAAACGGTGGCGTGATTCTTATGGATATGGATTTCCAAATAAAACCCAGATAAAAAATAGCCCTGAACAATGGGCTATTTTTTTCTCAATGATGAAATGATTCTAACAAACGAGTTTTTGGTGTTCGCACTATCGAATCGCACTTGGTTGTTTGAGAACGCTTGGACAAGCGTATCACGTGCATATTTGCTAAGCAAAGCCCTATGGCTGTCAACCGCACCGAAATCGGTCGTATAGCGCATATTGACCTGTGTATTTGGATTGAAATCGTTGCAAGCGTATATGAATCCATCAGGAGCGTCATATAGCCTTACTGAGCTTATTTTGTCGCATAGGATGATATGCAGTTTGCAATATGGAGGACGCTTTCCATAGTACTGAAGAGTATCGTCTCCGAAATTGTTGTGGAATAGGTTGTCTTCGAACTGAGTGCCCTTGATAGCTTTACCCATAACCGAGTTTCTTCTTTCCTCCTCGAAGCTAGGAGAGTTGTCGCAGTAGTAACAGGCTATACCTTTTGAGCGGTCGACGTATATACCTTTTGAATCATCCTTGATATTGAGACCGAATGTCTGCAATAATTCGTCTCCACGTTCCAAAGCGTTAGCAAGAAGGATAATCTTAATATCCTTTTTGTTTCTTGCTATTGTATACAACATATTGATTATCTCCCAACTTCTAGAGCCTCTATAGGAGGTTCCTCTCTCTGCAATGAACTCATCATAGACTATGGTGTTTATTGAATCGAAGTCGTTTCCCTTGTAATTTTGGAATGTGTTGGAAGGCATAAGGTATCCGGCAGTCTTTCCATTGAGACGGATGGTCTCACCATCAATCTTTCCTACAAACTTGGAGGTGTGCAGATTCATCTTACCGACGTCATCGAAGAACTTAGCACCATTGTTCGATGAAAGTTTTCTTCTAGCTATATCGCTATCTCGTAACCAAGCGAACATATAGCCCTTGTCGAAGAACCTGTTCATACAATATCGCTTGAAACTGAAGGTCTTTCCTATTCCACGTGCTCCGATGACAATCATTATATTGCAACCATATGCAAACAAAGGGCGGTTGTCGAACCAAAGTCTTGTCTTGTCATTTGCTTTCAAACACGAATATGGCTTGAATGTATAACTCATATATATATCAATCTCCTTTATAATAAAAAATGGCCATTGGACAACTTCACCATATAGCTCGACAGCTATTTAAGGCCCTGCCCTCGCCTCTCCTCGAAGCTCGTGTGAAGGTAGTCCGGTTTGAAGTTGCAACCCAATTGGCACAAAACTACATAGATATTATACCACTTTAAGCAAGCTTTTGGATAGGAGTTATGACAAGCGGAGAAGTATATCCTTGACTATATGATATATAGCAAAGATAATTGCTTCCACTGATATCGGGCCCGAGTTTGATTACTCCTATACCGGTCAACCAAGTGTAATTTTGGTCATTGTCTCCATATACATCTGCAGTGTCTCCGACGTCTAACTTTATATCCGTTGATATAAAATATTTTTCATTATTATCAATATAAAGAGTGAAAATAACCGTTTTATAACCGGTATAATCAAGATATTCAGAAAAATCAGTATCTTTGGTTAAAGTAATGGAAGTACCTATGGTCACATTGGCTTTTATCTTTGCAAGTCCGGCAGTTGTCAAATCGACATCGAATGTGCCGGTATCCAAGGCGTCGATTCTCTTGTTGGCATTGCTTAATTCAGTCTTTGTTGCATAGGTTGTGGAGGCATCGGTCTTTGTAAGATAAGTATTTGAGGCATCGGTCTTGGTAAGATATTTACTCGAGGCTTCAGACTTATGAAGATAATAAGTATTAATTGAATTAGCAGTTAGTAAATGATGTTTATCAGTAGAATCACTGTCAGATATCCAATCTACATAGTTTGCACCAGAGATATTATGATTTACATACAAACGGTTAATACGAGCTTCGTCATAGAATACGACAGCACTAGTAAAATATATACCTTGATTATTTGTTCTAATAGCCCAATAAAGTTCATTAAAGGGGTCTTCTTTTATGATATATATTTTAAGAAAGTTATTATCGTTTTTAAAAGTGAAATAATCCTTTGAATCTTCTCCTTTCTCTATTTGAAATGATGATGTACCATTGTCATATACTTTCTTTGATAGATTATCAATATCAGCAGTATTGGTTGCTACCTGAGTATTAAGAGAGTGTATTTGCTCGTGATAGGTATCGGATAAATCACCTAGTTTTTGGATATTGTCAGTATTGGTCTTTATATTATCCTTGTTTATTTGAACTTGCTCGGGTAGCGTATTGAGTCCTTCGATAAAAAATGTATCAGCCATATCTAGTTTCCCTCCGTATTATTTGAATCATCGTCTTTGTATATGTAACAGCCTGTCTCATAGATGAATAGGAAATGTCTCCAGAATCTAGTGATGAACTCATCTATATAGGTCTTAGGAAGGTTCCTTACGTAGAGAATATAGGATTCAAGTTTGTTCCTCTTGGTGTTGGAACTCGATTGAGTCTCTATGAACTTGAGAGGCTCATCCAATGGATTCTCCACTTCCTCATTGTCGTGGGATGCGGTATTGGCTATCGTCAAGTCTCCTCGTATCAACTCTTCATCACTCAATTGTGAAGCCTTAGTGGCTATACAAAGTTTGTTTGTATAGAAAGCAAGGTTTATCAGCATACTTTCCGCCAAATGTCTCTTGAAGGCGTCTATGGTGTCATAGGCTATATTGGCAGTCGCAAAGTGCATATAGCACGCTTTCAGCAAAGTCTCCATATATGGTCTATGTTCATCATCGATGGTGCCTGTGTAGTAATCCTTGCTATAGGTTATGAAACTATCCATATCAGGAAAGATTTCCTTAAGCATTATCGTCGTGGCGAACCTGTTCTTTTTGTCCGTTGCTATCATCTTCGTTTCCTCCTTCCTCTTCTTCCTTCTTCTGTGGATTCAATTCATCTTGAATCTTTACACTTATGGATTTGTTCTCTTCGTTCTTGCAATACTTCTTGAAGAGCTCCAAGGCATTGAATCTTTGAAGATAGCCATCTATGAGAACTATGTTGGTGTCGACTCCATTGTTCTCCGCTTCGCTTGTAATCATTCTCTCTTTCTTCTCGAAAGTATCGGGTGCAGGTATTCCATCGAAGCCCCTTCTTACCTTGTCATAGAACTCTATGGTTTGACAATAGTTTTGGCAATCGAAATTGTTTCCGAAATTGAACATTTGGATAGGTGTGCTTACTGCCTTTCCTCTACTGCCGCTTACCGCAACTATGGTCTTGTCAGGGTCCAATAATTCTTGGACCTGTTGACTAACTATTTCTTTTTGGTCTTCGTTCTCGCAAAGAGCCAAAGCTTTCTTGATGGACAATATGATATTGTTCATCAATTGAGAATAGACCTCCACTTGGTCTTTGATTGTGGTCTCGGAGTTTATATGGGCTCTACTGAGCTCATCGGTCATTTGGGTCAAAGTTGTGTAATCGTTGACTATGACCGCAAATGGCTCACCTTCCTTCAAAGGCTTTTGAGACGAACTATGAATGACGCTTCTAACCCTGTCATAAGCCTTTCCGGAGAAATCGATAGGTTGGATTTTGTCCATAAGGCCATAGGGATTGAGTTGTCCTATCATAGTATATCTAGAGAATATGATTTCGCCTTCATCATTCTCAAACATACACAACGAACCATATTGATAGAGAAGTGCCTCTATTTGTTGACTAGTGATATTTGTGGGTATTCCATCCCATACATATCGATTAGCACACATCATCAAATCTTTGGATTGAAGCATAGAGGTATATGACCTTCTATTAAGGCTTTGAATCTTGACAGGATTGAAATATCCTGAGTTTACCTTGTCTACCAACCCTTGCATTTGCAACATCGATTCTTGATACAACTGCTTATATTTGTTTCCAAACATTATTCAAGACTCCTTTCATAGTTTTCTACTTCGTAATCGAACATTTTGTCTGAGACGTTCCATAATCTAACACCTTGACCGAAGATATGCTTTATTTCATCACGAACTTGGTTAGGAATATTATAACCTATTTTGCCTGTAATATTTTGCAAATCGGCTTGGATATAGTTGAAATAGTGTCTTATGTTCATAAAATCGTTGACATTGCCGAACTTTCCATACTTGTATCCGTACATATAATGATATTGATAACACCTGTCCAAATCTATATCCAAAGCCCTGTAAGCCTCTACGTACAATCCGAATCCTGTAGTGTAATATGTGAAATATCCATTACCTGTGGAGTTCTTCATATTTGATGGAGAGGCTTTTACATTATCGATGGTGAAAGCAGTATTGAGAATATTTGAAGCAACTTCGATACCATAGTTTGCAATCGAAGTCCAATCGGTCCAAGCAGGCTTGTCTATAGTCTTTGTTATAGTCCTTCCGAACCCTGTTCCTACCAAGGGACGCTCAGGCGAATCCATACCAACGAATCTTCCTGTAGTAGGACTTCTGAACTTACCTCCCTTTGCTTTCAAATCTCTTGTAGTAGTGGTTATAGATTCAGTAGGATGACCGGGATGATAAGCATCCAATAAACCACCAACACCACCTCCAAGAGCGTTTGCAAACGACATAAGCCAATAATTCTTATTGTTTGCTAGGAACTCCGCATAGGCACTATTTACGATAGCTATGGAGGTATCGGCAGTGGATACCAATCCGCTATAATTGTAATTGGAACTTTCGATATAGACACCATAAGGTGCTTTGATACGAACATAATACTTGGTGATTTCAGGTTGGATTACTTCGGTATAAAGCAAAGAAAACGTACCATCATCCCATTCTCCATTATGCTTTGCAATCAAATCCATCCAAGAATACTCTACTTCATCACCTACACATTTGATATTGACGCTTGAATAGTTGGAACTATATAAGCGAGGACAAGCACGAGTATACCTTGAAGAAGCGTTAATCAAACCATTTGAAGTATATAGAGATGGAGAACCAAAACCACTATATTTTACAGTCTCGCTAGGAATATCAGGAGTAGCTTTTCCACCTATGAGAACACCTTTAAAAAACCAATCACGTCCACTAGCAATAGTACTTCCGTGAAGTTTATATCCATTGTCCACAGTCTGTGCACAATTGATATAATTCCTTGAAAATATTTTATTAACGGATGAATCAGAGCCATAAGGAGGATAATTAGGAACATATCCTTCAATTATCAAATTGTCACCATCGATTTTGCAAGTAAAATCTTTCAAATGCAATGGACACATAAGTCCATATTTGTCTCCAAAGAAATATGAAGCATCATTATTTAAATCTCTAAATCCTTCCAAACCATCGTGAGAAATATCTATATAAATATCATCAACATCCTGAAGACTATTTCTTTTAAAATGACAACGGATTTTATGATTTTCATCCTTGTAAATAGGAAATGCCATCAATCCATAATCAGGTATAATGACACTTCCATTCTTGGAAAACATATTGTAATTCCAAAAATATCGTTCAGTTAATGAAAAAGTGCCCGATTGGTCATTTTTTCTTAAAATATAATCGTGATTTCTATCAACAAATACATACTCCCAACATTGAACATACTGAGCTATCCAATCATAAGCCTCTTTGTTGGATTCATATTCAGGAGTAAGGACTTGAATGTTCTCACGTTTAGCAAGAACTTTGGAGCATTTAGCTTCTCCTTCATCGTCAAGTCTAAAAGAACTATCAGGTTTTAAATTGAAATGAAGATAATTGCCAACTTTATCCCACCTATCCAATGAAGCACGCTCTATAAGTGCACCATTATCCCACGCAATATCTAACATATAGGTATTGAGAACGTCCATAGTCAAATCAAGCCTAATGGTTGTTTCACTATCGTTGTCTCCACCTGAGATATACTCTACCTTATCGATAAAGAAATATACATACTTATGTGTAGGATTCTCATTCAAATCCTTAAGA
>ERZ1024347.26-NODE-26-length-10120-cov-8.303726_pt1 | contig 10120 bp, 6 predicted proteins | sample MGYA00520790_ERZ1024347 | MGnify/ENA primary metagenome ERZ1024347 (study PRJEB33242, sample SAMEA3444256) | Homo sapiens | biome: Host associated; feature: Gastrointestinal tract; material: Stool | place: Uganda | collected 2011-01-01 ...
CTGATCGGGCAGAACCCTGCCGAATATCGTGTATTTTTCCGCCGCGTCGATGACTTCCTCGTCGGTTTTCAGGGTTGACATATCAATGATACTGTCGCAATCGGAAAGCCCTGCACGTTTTGCGACGGCGCGCACGGTAACGGGGTTGTCACCCGAAATTATTTTGACGGTAACGCCCTGATCCCTGAAATATTGCAGCGTATCGGGGGCTTCCTTTCTTATTTTATCGGCGATGAATATAAACCCTTCCGCTTTCAGTCCGTCGGGAAGGCTGTGCCCGATAATCTCGACGTCCGACGACGCAAGGACAAGCACCCTGAGCCCTTCTTCCGCCTTTTCGCGCGTGATTGCTTTTATTTCTTCCGCGGTATCGGGAAAAACGAATTCGGGCGCGCCAAGAACGTAACTTCTGCCGTCGATAACCGCGCAGCTCCACTTTCTGTCCGACGAAAACGGCACGACAACGCTGACTTCGCCCGCCGCCTCGTACTGTTCGACGTAGTTTTTGACCGCCGCCGCCGTTGCGTTTTCGTCCTTAACGGCGTCCGACAGGTTTTTAAGGTGACGACAGAACTCGTCTTCCGACAAATCGACGGTTTTTATACCGTGGATTTCCATACTGCCTTCGGTAATCGTGCCCGTTTTATCAAGACACAGCACGTCAACCCTTGCAAGCGTTTCGACGCAGTACATATCCTGTGCAAGGGTGTGGTGTCCCGCAAGCCTTATGACGCTCAGACAGAACACGACCGACGTAAGCGCGACAAGACCGCTCGGAATCATGCCGACCAACGAGCCGATTGTCGTCAGCACCGTACTGTTCATATCGTTGCCCTGAATGTAATATTTGACTGAAAAAAGAGCGATGCCCAGCGGCACAATGACCACCGACATCGTTTTTACGATTTTATTTAACGAATTTTTGATGACCGAAACGGGTTTTTTGAAATATTTCGCGCCGGCGGATATTTTCATTGCGAAGTTATCCATGCCGACGTGCACGACTTTTGCTTTTGCGCGTCCCGATACGACGTAACTTCCCGACATCAGGCTGTCGCCCGCGTTTTTCACGATTGCGTCGGGCTCACCGGTGATAAGGCTTTCGTTGACCTCGATACTGCCTTCGACAACGACCGAATCCGCGCAAATCTGGTGTCCCGCCTGCAATATCGTAACGTCGTCCATAACGACGTTCTTCACGGCGATTTCCTTTTCTTCCCCGTCGCGGATAACCCGAACTTTCGGGGCGGAAATGAGCGACAGTTTATCCATCGTGTGCTTTGCGCGAAGTTCCTGCACGATACCGATAAGCGTATTGCAGACGCACAGAATCACGAAACCGTAATTGCCCATGCCGTCCTTGTCGAATCCCGAAAACGCCGCGACGATGATTGCCATCACGAAAAACACGAAGTTGAAAAACGTGAAGGTGTTGTCGATAAGTATTCTGAATACGCTTTTGGTTTTTATTGTTTGCAATCCGTTGACGAGCCCGCTCTTGACGCGCGCTTCGACTTCTTCGGACGTGAGTCCCGTTATGAGATTGCAGTCGGTGTTTTTGATTTCTTCCATACTTTCCACGTTGCGTTAAATTAATTTTATTATTGCATTAAATATACGTTGTTGTCAAGAATTGAAAAAAATATCCGCCGCCTTTACCGATTTTTTTCAACGAAAAAGGATAGCGAAAACTCGCTATCCTTCATTATCGTGTTTGTTTTACTTATTTGTTTGAAATCTTTTTGTCAAAGTTTTCAAGCGCGCGTACGGAAATTGCATAGCAATCCGCAAGACAATCTTTGTTAAGGTTGTCGTAACTGTCTTTAAGCGTGTGGTAATAATCTTCCAGAACGTGATTCAAAGCGGTGATACCGGTTGCCCTGAAACCTGCCTGTGCGAACGCTGCGCTGTCGGTTGCTCCGCCGAAGGGAGGAACAAGAGTTTTGTTGCAGTGAATGCCCAATTCTTTTGCCGCTTCCATAAAGCTGTCGGAAACTTCCTTGTCGGCTTTGACGGTTGCGTTAAGGTCGCGGTAATTTACGCCCAGGAATTTCGGATCGTGAATAGTGTCGAAAGAATAAATCCAGGTGGGAACGTCGTCGAATTCGCCTTTGTGTTGTTCGCACCACGCTTTCGCTCCGCGGAGCCCCGCTTCTTCGGAACCCGAAAGGATAACGCCGACTTCGGTGTGTTCAAGTTCGATACCTTCGTCTTTCATCGCTTTAAGGATTGCGATGCCCATAAGGCAAGCCGTAAGGTTGTCGTTTGCGCCGTCAACCGTCGTGTTCGGATCCCACATGCGGTACATACCGAAATAGAAAGGTACGAATGCAAGGTTCGCGATGCCAAGCCAGAACAGAACGCCGTTTTCGGGTTTAAGAATCATGGGTTTGAAACCGGTGAGTATAGCCGTCGCAAGGCTGCATCCCATAAGGAACAACGCGCCAAGGACAACGATAACGATGTTCGCTTCGTAAACCTTACCGCCGAACTTATTGTTGACGGGCCAGTTCCACGCTGCGTCGGGGTGACCGTTGAAGAATACGCGACCTTTGACTTCGCCCGTGCATTTCTTGATTGCGGTAACGTTCGTGCCCGTCTTTTCGGGGAACAGGAAGTCGAAAGTCTTTTTGTAAAGACCGAATTGCATTATCATTACGTAGAAACCGAAAACGATAAGCGCAAAACCTAAAATCGGCAGGAAGAAGTATGCGATAAGCCCCGCAAGAACACAGGTGATCGTGATATAAATCCAGCCGAAAAAGCTGCCGGGGTTTTCCTTAAACGATTCAACGTCGGAGCGTTCGCATCCGCAGTCTTTTTTAAGGACGTCAGCCATATACTCGCAAGCGATTCTTTCGCCTTCTTCGCCGGGAGTACGTTTGGGCATATCCTTGCAGATATGGGTGATTTCGTCAACCATATATTGCGCGGCGTCTGCCTTTTTTTCAATCAATTTTGAAAAATTTGCCATAATGTTCTCCTCTTTATTTTTTATATTTATATGATTATCATATCACAAAAACGACGCTCTTTTCAAACAAACGACGTCTTTATTTTTTTTACTATACAAACGACCAAAAATATACAGTAAAAACCGCAAAAATCCGTCAGACGTCAACGATAATGCCTTCTTTCACGAACTCGCGGGCGTCGCGCGGCGACTTTCCTTTGTATTTCTGGAAGTTGCGGTTGAAACTACGCACGCTGTCGTAACCCGCTTTTTTTGAGATTTCCGCGACGGAAAGCGTGGTCGAATACAACAGATCGGTTGCGTAATTTATGCGGTAAATATTCACGACGTCGGAAAAATTCGCGCCGAAATATTCGTTGAAAACAGCCGAAAGATAATTGTAAGAATATCCCATTTTGTCGGACAGGTCTTTCAGGCTTATGTCTTCCGTGAAGTTGTGCGAAACGTATTTCGCGATTGCGTTCAAAACGTCCACCTTCTTTTTGTCGACGGGGATAAACGCCGTGTGCGTCTCAAACTCCGCAAGAATATGATACAAAACGGCTTTTTGCTTGAAAGTGTTGGTAACAAAGGGCATTTTCCTTGTCAGCGATTCCGCAAACTCTATCGAGAAAACGGGGAAAGTCGCGACGTAGCCGTCGTGCTTTTCGTAAAAGTCGGGAACCCAATCCTTTGAAAACTTGCAGATGAAGACGTTGCTGTAATCGGGCGTTTCGTAAGCGTGCGCGAACTTTGGCGGAATTACCATACACTTCCCCGCGCGAAGACGATAAATTCTGTCCAGCACGGTAACGTTTGCAAGCCCGTCGTTGCAGTATAAAAACTCGTACGTTTCGTTGCAATGCATCGGGAAACATAAGTTCTTTTCAACGTCGCAAGATAAATAGTTTTCCCCTGCCTGTTTGTGTTTTTCGAAATCCAACATATCCCACCTACCGTAAATTATGTCTATATTTTACCACCGAATAAGAAAATAATCAAGCCCTCCCGAAAAATAGGAGGGCCTGAGATTATTCTGCTTGTTCTGTTTTTTGTTCGGCTTCTGGAATTTCGGCGTTATCGTCATCCCGTCTGAACCCTTCGACGTCGGAAACGGGAAGAGAGAAAACTATCGCGCCTGCGTCGGTGCCCGCGCCCGCCGTCGTTACGATGGAGCGCATAATGTCCGCTTTCTTTTCCTTTTTCGCAACGATGATAATGATTTCTTTTTCGCTTGCAATCGACACGTTGAAGAATTTCTCGGTGCCCATGCCGCCCGTACCCTTTGCGTGGATAACGGTGCCGCCGCCCGCGCCCGCAGCCCTTGCGGCGTCCATAACGGCGTCGGTATGCCCTTCGTTTGCAATCACGAGAATGAGTTCGTATTCAAAATTTATATCGGGTGCTTTCATATCCTTGTTTCCTCCGTTCAAAAATTTGAGGGTGCTGCCGCCGCCGACGCTTTTGATCGGGACGGAAATCACAATGCCGTTGCCTGGTGCGTCGATGTAAAGACGGCGTCGTTCTTCCATGATGAGCGACTTCGTTTTGTTTTCGTCCGCGACCGCAAAAAGGATTCTTTTATCGGTGGACTCGATCCCCCACAAATCGCGTATCTTCTGCGACGCGGTGCCGTGGCCGATAAGCGACAGAATCACGGGGATTTCCAGCCGTTGACAAATGTTATTCAGAATCGACAATCCGTTGGGATTGATTACCGAGATTACAAAGTACATATCAGTTCCCCCACAGTTCGATAATATCGTCGTCGCCGTAAACGACTTCGGGTACGCGTTCCGCGCGTTGTTTCTTCTTCTTGTAAACAAGACCGGTGATCTGAATGGAAATAAGCGGCATCATCGCAACGAGTGCGACCGCGCCGAAAGCGTCGCTTAATATATTGCCGCCGCGCGCCGAACATACGCCGATGAAAAATTGCAGCATGAACGTCGCAGTCATCGGTCCCGACGCAACCCCGCCCGAGTCGAACGCGATTGCCGTGAATATGTCGGGGACGAAAAACATCAGTATAAGCGCGACGAGATAACCCGGCACGATAAACCAGAGTATCGATATCCCCGTAAGGACGCGGATCATCGAAAGCCCCATCGCCAACGCGATTGCAATCGACAGACTCAGCTTAATCGCTTTCCCGGGGATTGCGCCCGAACTCACGTCTTCGATTTGCTTTTCAAGGACGAATACCGCGGGCTCGGCGGAAATAATGAACCAGCCCATAAGCATTGCCACGGGAATGAGAATATATTGCGTCCAGCCGCTGTACAGTTGCTGACCGAGATATAACCCCAGCGGCGAGAAACCGACGTTTACACCCGTCAAAAACAACACTAAACCCACGTATGTGTAAAGAATACCGATGAGCGTTTTCAAAAAACTCTTTTTGCTCATCTTGAAAGCAGCCACCTGGAAAATCAAAAACAGTACGATAATCGGCGACAGTGCAATCGCCATTTCTTTCATATATGCGGGGAACGCTTTCAGGTATTCCAGCCCCATTTCGGTCGTCGTTTCAGGGATGAACGGAAGGTTAACGTCCGCAACGCCCTGTCCCTTGTAAAAGAATCCCAAAATCAGCACCGCAAGCACCGGCCCTATCGAACATAACGCGACAAGACCGAAACTGTCCGCTTCCGCCTTTTTATCGCTTCGGATATTCGCGACGCCTATGCCGAGCGCAAGGATAAACGGCACCGTCATCGGCCCCGTCGTTACCCCGCCCGAGTCGAAAGCAATCGACAAAAAGTTTTTGTCGGCAAACGCCGCAAGCACGAATATGATTATGTAAAACGCAAGGATAAGCCATCATCATCGCAACGAGTGCGACCGCGCCGAAAGCGTCGCTTAATATATTGCCGCCGCGCGCCGAACATACGCCGATGAAAAATTGCAGCATGAACGTCGCAGTCATCGGTCCCGACGCAACCCCGCCCGAGTCGAACGCGATTGCCGTGAATATGTCGGGGACGAAAAACATCAGTATAAGCGCGACGAGATAACCCGGCACGATAAACCAGAGTATCGATATCCCCGTAAGGACGCGGATCATCGAAAGCCCCATCGCCAACGCGATTGCAATCGACAGACTCAGCTTAATCGCTTTCCCGGGGATTGCGCCCGAACTCACGTCTTCGATTTGCTTTTCAAGGACGAATACCGCGGGCTCGGCGGAAATAATGAACCAGCCCATAAGCATTGCCACGGGAATGAGAATATATTGCGTCCAGCCGCTGTACAGTTGCTGACCGAGATATAACCCCAGCGGCGAGAAACCGACGTTTACACCCGTCAAAAACAACACTAAACCCACGTATGTGTAAAGAATACCGATGAGCGTTTTCAAAAAACTCTTTTTGCTCATCTTGAAAGCAGCCACCTGGAAAATCAAAAACAGTACGATAATCGGCGACAGTGCAATCGCCATTTCTTTCATATATGCGGGGAACGCTTTCAGGTATTCCAGCCCCATTTCGGTCGTCGTTTCAGGGATGAACGGAAGGTTAACGTCCGCAACGCCCTGTCCCTTGTAAAAGAATCCCAAAATCAGCACCGCAAGCACCGGCCCTATCGAACATAACGCGACAAGACCGAAACTGTCCGCTTCCGCCTTTTTATCGCTTCGGATATTCGCGACGCCTATGCCGAGCGCAAGGATAAACGGCACCGTCATCGGCCCCGTCGTTACCCCGCCCGAGTCGAAAGCAATCGACAAAAAGTTTTTGTCGGCAAACGCCGCAAGCACGAATATGATTATGTAAAACGCAAGGATAAGCCATTTGAGCCTTATGCCCAGAATCGTCCTGAGCATGCACACCGCAAGGAACAACCCTACGCCGACGCCCACCGTAATCAGCAGGACTTTGCCGTCGATGTGCGGCACGGTTTCCGCAAGAACTTGAAGGTCGGGCTCCGCAATCGTAATCGCAACGCCCAGAATAAAGCTCACCAACAAAATAAGCGGCAGGTTTTTCGACTTCGTAAGAGTCGTGCCGATGCGGCTGCCGATCGGCGTCATGGACGTGTCCGCACCAAGCGTGAACAGCCCCATTCCCACGATTATCAGCAACGCGCCGATAAGGAAAGACAACAATAAGCCCGTCGGCACAGGTTGTATCGACAGACACATTATCGCAACTATGATGATTATCGGCAAGGTCGATACGAAAGATTCCCTTATTTTTTCCGTGATAAGGGCGCGCTTCTTATGCACTGCCTGCGCGTCGATTTTATTGAGTTTTTTTGCTTCCTTCTTTTTCATTACGTTTCTTATTATACATAAATATAGTCTTTATTGCAAGTATATAATTATTACCTAATATTTACCTAAATTTTATACACTTGTAAGAAAATTCGGTTTTTGAAAAAGAGCAACAAAAAAGCACGCGGCGAGCGCGTGCTTTCGCTACTAATCAAGGCTTAAAAGAAAGGAGTTACGCCCCTTTCGCGATAATCGCGTCAATCATATCGTAGAAGTCCCATTTCAGGACGTCCCAGTATCCGCCGACGGTGCCGTGGTTCGTGTTATAGTAGCAGATGTTCGTAATCTGTTTTCGCACCTGTTTTATTATGTATTCTTGCAATACATAAGTCTTTTTATTTTCATCGTATATCGGCATTTTTGTTTTTTCGTTTGTCGTCGTCTTGTTGTCCTTGTAATTAAGTCCGCCGAGACATGCGTTGGTGGGCATCGTTCCGTCGCCGTCGCCAAAAAGTATCGCTTTGTGGTCGTAGGAATAATATTCGATGCTGGTAAGCGGCGTGTCGTACTTATGGTTTTTGGTGTCCCACATTTCGTAAGTAACCTTATTGACCTTGACGGTGTCGGTGTCTTTCGTCACGATTTGTACGCTCTTTTTGGTGTTGTAGCCGACGCCCAGGCAATAAGTCGTATTCACGAGTTCGGGTGCGTAAACGAAACCTTCGGCACCTGAGTATTCTTTGACGTAGAAGGAATCCCAATATTCGGGCAGGTTTTTCATGCCGGGTTTAAGTTTGTCGTAAATGCCGTCGACGCCCGGTTTCCAGTCGCTGGTGTGCGCCCAGGGACGCGAGCAGTACCACTCGTACATATCTTTCACGGGTACGCCGTCAACGTAAACGGGGCTTTCGTTCTCGCCGTAATAATCGGAATCCGCAAAGGTCTGGAACGGCAGAAGTTGCATTACGGAAGTAAGGTTCTGTGCAAGCGGCCCTGCAAGTTTCTTTATGCCTTCCGAAATCGCGTCAACGCCCAGAACAACGCCGCCGAGAGTGTCGCCGACCGTTCCGTTTACAACGTCGGCAATCGCTCCGATGGGATCGTCAAGATAATAAATCGCGTCAAGAGAGCCCGCCGTTGCAGGCGAGAACGCGCGATAAGCGCGAATGATTTCGCTCGGTTTTTTGACGTCGGTCTGACCTTCCTTTTTCGCTTCCGCGTCCAACCACTTGTTTTGAAGTCTTGCGATATATCCCGCAACGACGGGACCGCCCATACTGTGCGACGTGAGAATTACTTCTTCCCAGCCGTTGGTCTGAATGAATTGTTCAAGAAGTTCGGAATTGATCCTGTTGTCGATGCGCCAGTCGTAGTTGAAAACGACGACGTCCCAGCCCTGCTTTTCGTATCTGGCTTTCAGATCCAGACATTGCTGACGATACGCGGCGATTGCGCCGTATTGAATTTTTTCGCCTGCCGTGTATGCGCCGTATCCGTCGACGACTTCGCCGGAATCGTTATAAAGCGTTGACTTGAACGTGCCGTCCGCGGTTGTGGGGCGAACGTTTGCGGGGCGCAGATTCGGATTGTTGCTTTTGCCCTGCTCGTCAAGCGTGATTTGCCATAATAAGTTTTCGACGGATTCGTCCTTGTACTTCATAATGCCGCCGATTAAGTCGTACGTCGTCTTGTCGGTAAGCACCGCCATGACAAGTCCCATCATATCCCCGCCGGGGAACACCTGCTGGAAATAAACGCCCTCGGCAACGGGATCCCAGATTGCCTCGTTCGTCTTCGTGTCGTACAGCCCGCCCGAAAGCAACGCCGTACAAATGACGACAGCCTTTTTATTCTTCGACGTTTCGCCCGGGGTTTCGCCGCATGCGGTAAGCACGCCAAGGCTTAATACAACCACCACTATTACAAGCAGAATGCCGATAAGTTTCTTCTTCGCCTTCATATTTTCCTCCTGAAAAAGGGAACACTGACCCTTATACATTACTATAATAACATTACTTTGTGAAAATAACAACAACTTTCGTTTACATTTTTTGCCCGAAACCATTAAAAACCGACAACGAAAAACGGCAATCCCGCCGTTTCGGAATTGCCGTTTCGCCTGCTATTTTGAATTAAATTTCCGTTACCGTAAGAATTACTTGTCCGGTTGATTTATGAGAAATTGTACTGGGCGTTGTAGATTTCGGCATAGAAGCCGTTCTTTTTAAGCAGTTCTTCGTGAGTGCCCGATTCCACGACGTCGCCGTTTTTGATGACGAGAATCACGTCGGCGTTGACGATTGTCGAAAGCCTGTGGGCGATGACGAAACTGGTTTTCTTTCGCATGAGTTTGTCCATTGCGCCCTGAATCAGTAGTTCCGTGCGGGTATCGACCGAGCTTGTCGCTTCGTCCAGAATCAGCAAAGGTCTGTCCGACAAAAACGCCCTTGCGATCGTCAGCAACTGCTTTTGTCCGCCCGAAAGGTTTGTGAGCGATTCGTTGACGACGGTGTCGTAGCCGTCGGGCAGCATTCTTATAAAGCCGTCGGCGTGCGCGGATTTGGCGGCGGCGATAACTTCTTCGCGCGAAACGTTGTCTTTTCCGTAAGCGATATTGTCGTAAATCGTGCCGCCGAAAAGCCAGGTGTCCTGCAACACCATCGAGAAACAGCCCCTTACGCTTTCGCGCGAGACTTTGCCCGTGTCCGTGCCGTCGATTATTATTTCGCCGGAGTTCGGATCGTAAAACCGCATAAGAAGATTGACGATTGTGGTTTTGCCCGCGCCCGTAGGCCCGACGATCGCCACCTTTTGCCCTTTTTCGACGTGGATATTCATGTCTTTGATAAGCGGATTTTCGGGGTTATAAGAAAACGCGACGTGGTTGAAGTCGACAACGCCCCGGACGTTTTCGGGCATACTGCCCTCCCTTACGTCCATTTCGGGCTCGT